>Ga0307380_10001390_pt1 | contig 35510 bp, 27 predicted proteins | sample UN3MG_FD_202239 | JGI IMG/M metagenome (GOLD analysis project Ga0307380, IMG submission 202239) | Soil microbial communities from Risofladan, Vaasa, Finland - UN-3 | ecosystem: Environmental > Terrestrial > Soil > Coastal area > Acid sulfate soil | place: Finland: Risofladan, Vaasa | collected...
GTCGGCGAGGTAATGAAGGTCGTCACGGACCCCGTCGGGGCCTGTGCGGGAGACCTCGAGATCCGCGGGGTCGAAGAACCGTGCCCTGGCAGCGAGGTCTTCACCGCCGTGGCGGCCCTTGGCAGAGACCCACACGGTGACATCGCCGTCGAATCCACCTCGCTTGGCGTTGGCGAGCAAGACCTTCGACTGCACACTCTTCCCACCCTTCGTCGTCTCGGCCTCACGAACACCGACCAGGTCTTGCCCGGCGAGGCACCGGCCTTTCTCCCAGAGCGTCCGGGCGGCGGCGGGGTCGTCGCGGTGGGCGTAGCGGAGCGTCACGGAGTTCCAGTCCACGCGGCCGTCCGGGTCGGGGACCTCGACGCGCATGAGACGCCTGTCACGGAAGACGGGGGTCGTGCCTTCGAGCGGTTCGCCGTCGGTGTTTCTGCCTGTCCATTTGACGAGGAAGTCGCCGAGGAAACCGGCGGCCTCGGCATTCAGTTCGAGGCGGGAGGGGCGCCCGCTGCCGTCGCGGTGGAGCGCCAGATGCTCGCCGATCCGCGATCGCCCCTCCCGCCAGATGCACAGACGCCGGGCTGCGGCAGTGGGATCACCGGCAACGGCCTCAAACGTGTCCCAATCGAGCGCCTCTGCGGCAACGGGGATCGTGATGCGGCCGTAGTCGTGGTAGCGAACTTTCCCCTCGATGAGGCGTTTGCCCTCTTTGTCGTTGACCGCGACCCACAGGTACACCTCGCCCGCCGCGCCAAGACGGCGCCCGTCGGCCAGGAAACGCTTGCCCTTTCCATCCCCCAGGTCCTGCAGCAGGACGACCGGGCACGGGACCGACTTGCCGCCCGTGTAGACGACGGTCGCCTCGCTCTCCTGGCCGGTGCCGCCGATCGTCATCCGGACGCTGTCCCAGGCGTACCGGTCCGTATCGATCGGCACTTCGATAGAGGTGGACAGAAGATAGTCCTTCTGCTTCTTGAGTTCATCGCCCAGGAGCGGACGGCCCGTGCCCCTGTAAACGACGCCGAGGAAGTTGTCGTTGCTGGCCTCTTCGATGAACTCCGCGTTGAGGTGGCTCGCGCCCTTGGTGGTCTTCATGTGGACACAGGAGAGGCCGAGCAGGTACGGCTTCTTGCCGGTCTTCGGGTCCGTGTGCCGCGCGACGTAGTAACGGGCAACTTCTTCAGAGTCCTGGCCAGGCTGCGTGCCCGGCAGGTCCTCGGCCCAGTCCTCGTTGTAGAGGACAAGTACCTGGTCCGGCGTCATCCCGGCCTCTGAGGGAAGGGCAAGGGCTGCGCCCACAGCCATCGCAAGTACAAGTCGGCGACTCGGGATTGGCCGATCCTCCTGTCTTAACAGCCGCCCCTGCCAAAGGTCATGTCCCCTCGCCGGCACCGTTCCCGACCGTCCCGGCGCCACCCTCGCGCAACGATCAGGACAGTTTGGCGATGAGCCGCGGGCCGACAAGCCGCGCGACGCTGACGGGAAGCCGCCGCCACAGGCCGACGAGGAGTCGGTACTTGGGGTTGTCCGGCCGCATCTCGGGAACACTGCCGCCGGCAGGCAGCAGGTACTGCCAGTGCAGCGGCACCTCGTCAGCGCCCCATTGCCCCTTGAACCGATAGGTGCCCGACTCCCGCGTGCTGCGGCCGAAGTCGAAGCACGGGCTCCCGCTTTCGCAGGCGCTCTTGAGCATGTGCCAGTACAGGAGCATGTTGGCGTTGAGGTTTCGGAATCGCCAATCGCTGGCGGCCCAGGGCACGCGCATGGCCTGGGCGTCGGTCAGGGTGAAGGACGCGGCCAGGGGCGTCTCGCCTTGCCTCACGGCAAACAGGCGGACGGCATCGCCGAAGTGTTCGGCCACCAGACGGAAGAAGCGAAGGCTGTGCGGCGGGCTGCCAAGGTCGCGCATGGTCCGCGCGTACACCGCGTGAAACGCCTCGAGCAACTCTCGGCCGCCCTGCTCGACGCTGAGGCCGCCCCGCTCGCCCTTGCGGACCTGGTTACGGACCTTGGGCGTAAACGCCTTCCACAGGACCTGTGCGTCGGACGGCAATGGAAGCCGCAACGTTACCTTGTCTGTGCGGGACGGCAGCGTCTCGGTCCCGGCCTCGGCATGGCGCAGTTCCACCCACTTCGCGCCCACCTCTTCCATCAGACGGCGTGCTTCGGCGATGAGCGCACAGGTGGCCGCCGCGTCGTCGGCAAGGATGCCGGCAGCATCCAGATAGGGGAGGCTCGAGAGGTGCGTTCCGAAGAGCAGGCTCTTCTGAAGAACGAGTTGAAGGACGCCCACCACCTCCCCGCCGCGCTGCGCCCTCAGATAGTACGGCCGATTGCCGTAGGCCTGCTGCATGACTTCGCCCCATCGCGGATCGTGAAGGAGCGTCGCGCCCGGATGGCGACCGAGGTAGTCTCCCCAGGAGGGCGTCGCCTGACACGCAGCAACCGTCTCGGTCGCCGCAGGCCGGGTCGAGTTGGCGCCGTCGCCGCTCGTCAGTGTTCCCCTATGTCGCCGGGCGGAGCGTCTCGGCTGGTGCGAGGGGTGCCCCTGGTGCACAGACAGTGGAGCCTACGGTACACGCCTTGCCTCATCAAGAGGTTGCCCGCCTAGGTCAACATCGGTTAGACTCCAGCATCTTGACTACGAAATCCAGTGGCGGACGGCCCTGAAGCCCTCAGAGGCCGGGCGCCGCCGCAAGAGCCGGAGAGGCGATTGACGCGTTCCTCAAAAAGCAGGGATATGCCCGTGGTTCGGCTTGCGGCCGTCGGCGATGTGCTGCTGGCGACCGACCCGTCCGGCCTGGGACCAACGTGTGATGCCGAAGCCAGACTCGACGGGGTGCGCGGCCTTCTGGAGGGCTGCGACATCGTCGTCGGTAACCTGGAATGCGCCTTGCCCGGCAGCGGCGAGACGGTGCCGACCGAACCCCGCGTCGTGGCCACGCCGCATCTGGTCCGACGTGTCGTGGAGGGTACGTTCAACGTCGTCTCGCTGGCCAACAACCACACGTTCGACTGTCTCGAAGGCGGCTACCACCAGGTCCGAGACCTTCTCAAGGAGATTCAGGTTTCGTGCTTCGGCGCGGGCGACGATCTTGAGGGCGCCGCAGCACCGGCGGTTCTCGACGTCAAGGGAATCCGCGTCGCGTTTCTCGGCGCGGTGGACGAGCGATCCGGGGCCCGGCAGTTCGCCGGACCGCACCAGTGCGGCGTCGCGCCGTTTGACATGGGTCGCATGGCCGACGACATTCGCCGTCTTTGCCGTCAAGTGGACCACGTCGTCGTCTCTCTGCACTGGGGCGAAGAGCGATTCCTGTTTCCATCGCCGATGCAGATCGAGCAGGCCCGCGCCCTGGCCGAGGCGGGCGCCTCGTTGGTCCTGGGCCATCATCCCCATGTGATCCAGGGGATGGAGGTTCACCAGGGCGTGCCGATCATCTACTCGCTCGGCTCGTTCCTGGCCTCCGACGTGCCCTTTGCGAACGGCGACGTGCTGACGTGGAACCGGGCCGAAAGGACGGGATGTGTCCTGACCGCCGACCTGGCGCGAGCCGGCGCGGTCAACGTCCGGCAGGTTCCCATCCACGACCGCGGCGACCGGATTGAGGTGGACGGAAGCGGCTTCGGCGCCAAGCGCATCGCCCGGGCGAACAAGGCCCTGTCGCGCGGCGTGACGCCCGCCCGATACCGCCGCGAGTACTTCCGCGTCAAGACGATCAAGCCCATCCTCGACCATCTGCGATGGTCCGAACTGAAGCGTCTGCGTCTGCGGAGCCTTCGGAACGCACTTGGCGGGATCTTGCGTGCGCGGAAGGCCGAATAAACGGCAGGCCGTGCGCGGTCAGGCACTCCCGGACGGGTCCAACCGCCCGCTTTGCCTGAGTTCCTCGGCCACCTTGCTGACGACCGGGCGGTACTTGCCGGACGGCGCCGGCTTGATGTCGGCCACCTGTTCGACCACGATCTCGTCGTCGCTGCCCAGCCGCGCGCGGACCTTCGCCGTGACCTGCTCGACGCCGTCGGCCGGGAACTGCTCGTCGGTCGCCAACACCACGCGGACCTGGCCGAGCCGATCCTGGCGGACCTGGAACTTGACGATCCCCGGAACCGACCGGCAAATGTAAATGAACGAGTAGCCGACGACCCACTTCCCCTGGTTCGTCACGACGAACTCGACCGCCCTGCCCCCGCTGATCGCGATGCGGTTCAGGCGCCGCCCGCACGGGCACGGTTCGTCCGAGAGCGTCACGATGTCGCCCGTCCGGTAACGGATGACGGGCATGACGCGGCTGATGAGACTGGTGACGACCAGTTCTCCCTCGCCGCCGGTCGCTTCGAGCGTCTGGGGGTCAATCGTCTCGAGGATGACGTGTTCGTCGTTCGTGTGCATGGTCTGACGGTCGCACTCGTGAGAGACGAGGCCGGCCTCCCGCAGGCCGTACGAGTCGTAGACCGGCAGGTCAAAGGCCTCGCGGATGATCCGGCGGTTGACGTCGCCGAGCATCTCGGAGGTCGTCACGATGACCTCGGCGCCGCGCCGTCTGATCTCCTTCAGGTCGATCCCGGCCTTGCGGGCCATGTCGGCCATCAGGACGAAAGTGCTCGGGTAACCGAACACGCATTTCGGCCGCCAGCGCTTCCAGTCCTCGAAGGCCCGCACCACCCGGTCGGGCGTGAGTTCGAAGCCGTTCGTCAGCGGCTCGTTGATGAGCCAGTCGCGCACCTGCTTGATCCGGCCCTGGGTATCGAGTTCGACGGGCGACCCCCAGAAGAAGACCTCCTTGTCGCCCTTGTTGACGCCCACCCAGCGGTGGTTGCGGATGCGGGCCGCGTTGATCTCGGCCTCGCGGTTCGAACTCGTGTAGAACTGGAGCGCCTCGTTCGTCGATCCGCTGGTCCGGACCAGCATGACGCGCGGCCCTTCGTCGCGCCAGGCCATCTCCTCGCGGCGCGCGCGAAGGGTCGGCTTCTCGAGCAGCGGGAACCGTTTGAGGTCGTCGAGAGACTCGACGGCGTCGGGCCGGATGCCGCGCTCGTCCATCACCGCTCGCCAGTAGGGCGTGTGCTCGTACGCCGAGGAGACCAGGTCCCGCAGGCGCCGGAGTTGGAGGGCCTCGACGCGCTCGCGCGGCCACCACTGACTCTCCTCGAGGGTTTTCAGGAAGGTGAACGTCCTTCGGCCCAGGAGCCGCTCCTGAATTCGGAAGATCGTCCGGGCAAGGATCGGCAACATGCGCGTTCCTCTGACACCTCTGCGTGCCGGCGGCCACCGTCAGACCCAGTAGAGGTTGTTGACGGCTTGCACGGCCTTTCGCACGAGCGCCCGCCCGCCCCCAAGACGGGGAGGCGCGACGGCCTTGGCCTCGTACCGGTTATCGGCTATTGCCTCGGCCAACTGCACAAACGTGTAGGTCGGCCATCGGTCGGCTGCGCCGGCGAGCCACTCGCACAACCTGCGGAAGCGGCGCGCGACGATGCGGTCCGGCCGGCCGCCGTCATACGGCAGGTTGCGGACCTTGAAGAGGCTGAAACTGTGCAGGATGACGACCGCGTCGGCGCCCGCGCTGCAGATGCGTGTGACGGCATCGCGGCACTCCTCGAACGAGATGCCGACCAGGTCGAGCGGCTTCGTGGGGTGCAGCCCGGGCAAACGCGGCTGGTAGAACCCCGAAAGGGCCAGTTCCAACACGTCGCCGTACCACCGCGACCCGTTGTAGGGATCATCAGGGCTCAACCGACACGGCCCCCCCGCGTAGGGAAACGCGTAACTGGAGTCGATCCGGATGCCGACGTCGGAGAGGGCCTTCAGCGTCTCCTGTGACGCCGCCATGTTCCCCGCACGGAAGGCAACCGGTCGGGCGCCGGTCCACGTCGCGAGCCGTTCCGCCCCCTCCTCCAGAAGTTCCCGCTGCTTCTCGGGCGGCAGTTCGGCCATCGAGTCCGTGAACGGGTAAGGCAGGCCGCTGCGGTGGAGGCCGTAATGCTTGTGGTTTGGATGGATGTGCAACTGGACGTCCTGGCCTGCGTCCAGGAGATGGCGGCAGACCGGCTCGGTCTGCCCCGGGTGGCCCTGCTCCTCGGCAAACGTCTCGACGAAGAAGGTGGCGGCCAAGCCGTAGCGGCCGAGGATTTCGGTGATCCGCGGGACGCCGAGTCTACGGTCGCCGTACTCGCCCATCATCGCCCGCGACGGCGGAACCGGCCGCAGCGCGTCATCGCCCCACGCGCCGCCCATGCTGCATTCGACGTCCACCGTGATATAGACGCCACGTTTCAATTCACGGCTCCGCCGTGGGTTCGGGGTTACCGATGAGATCGACCGACCGGCTGCGGAGGCGTCGGATCATCTGCATCCAGTCGATCCATGCCGGCTTCAAGTCGCCCAGGTCGGCCACATCGTCTCGTGTCCACGGACCGAAGTGCCACAGGAACTCGGAGACGGCTTCGAGTCGGCCCAGCCGCCGCTGCCCGGGAGGCAACGGGTCGCCGCGAAGCATGCCGAGCATCCAGTTGGCGTCGCCGCCGAGCACCCGCGTCCGCACGCCCAGTCGATAGTGCGTCTTGTGCATCTTCTCGGGTTCGAAATGACTCTGCCAGAGCAGGTATGGCACGTCGAACCCTGCCATGATGACGGTCGGCAGACCGCCGATGAACCGCGGATTGATCTCCAGAAAGATGTACCGGCCCGTTTCGGGGTCATAGTGGAACTGGACGCCGGCCACGCCTTCCCATCCGATGGCCTGGAGGAGTCGAACGGCGTCTCGGACGATACCCTCATGCCGGCACGTGACCCGCTGCACCGTCACGCCGCCCGCCAGCGGCATGTGGTGTTCACCGACGTATTCGCCGACCATGAACGGCCGGCCGTCCTGCATCAGAATCTGGATGTGATCCTCAACGCCGGGGTGGTATTCCTGGACGAGGACGTTCGAGGCGATGGGGCCGACCTGCTCGTGAAGCATGCGCAGTTCCCGCTCCGTTTCCGCATAAGCCGCTTTCCACGGCGCCCGGCCTTCAGCGGAGTACAGGTTCCGCGTACGAAGCACCAAAGGGAAACGCAGCAAATCGCTGTCGGAGCCGGCCATGAATCTGTCGAGCGTCATGCCCTGGGCGACGGGCACGCCCAAGCGACGCGCGAGGGCGTGCATGGTGTCTTTGTCGGTCGCCTTGGCAAACGCCTCCGCCGACGGCGAGAAGAGGTGGATCTGCGGCTCGAACCGGTCGCGCTGTGCAATGAGCGCCCTGTGGTACGACTCGGCAATCGTCAGGACCGACCCCACGTCCAACTCCAGGGCCAGCGACTCGATCTCGTCCACCCAGGCCGGGTCGTCGGGCCCGACATCCAGGACCCAAGCGCCGGCGGCGTACCGGCTGTGTGCGGAAAGGCCCCGGTCGCTTGTGCAGACCGCAAAAACGCGGAGCCCGGCCCGGCCGAGACTGCGGACCGTCCAGAGGCCCACCTGGGTGTCGCCCACGACGGCCAGCACGCGGCGTGCGCGGGCCGACGGCCGGTGGGCCGTCTCCGGTCTTGTCCGCTTGATCTGTCTCATGTCGCGACCGCTGTCAGGTAAGCACCTCATCATACAGCGCTACGATCCGATCGACCATGGCGTCGAGGCTGAAGTCGCCCTCGGCGCGGCGGCGAGCCGCCTCGCCCATCCGCTGCCTCAGGCCCGGGTCGCCGCCAAGCCGGCATATGCGGTCGGCAAGCGCGGCAACGTCGCCGGGGTCAATGAGGAAACCCTCCTGCCCATCCGAGACGGCTTCTCCGATTGCCCCCACGCGGGTCGCGATGATCGGCAGACCGTGGCCCATGGCCTCAAGGATCGCGACGGGAAGGCCTTCCGCGTAACTCGGCAAGACCAGGCAATGGGCCGACGCCAAAGCCTCATTCTTCGCCGGTGCCGACAGCGTGCCCAGAATGCAGAACCTGGAGGCACATGGTCCTTCGTCGATGCGACGCCGGAGCGCGTCGAGTTGGCCAGGCTCCTTCTCAAAACCCGCCAGGTGCACGACGCCCGCGAAGCCCCGCTCGGATGCCAACTCCGTGGCTGTGACCAGATCATGGACTCCTTTGCGCGCCGTCCAGTCCCCGAGGAACAGGAAAACGGGCGGGGCCGTCGTCACATCGTTCACCCGATCAGGCAACGGCACGCCGTTGGGCACAGCGAACCACTGGGCGCGCGGCGCGTACGGCTTGAGTTTCTCAAGCCAGCCGCCCGTCAGGACGATGACGCCGGCGGCACACTCAAACGACCAGCGCAGCACGCCCCTCGCGAGGGGACCCATCTGTGCGGCCCACTGGTCGAAACTGGCCCCATGATTGTGCAGAAAGACGCGGCACCCGAGGAGCCTGGCGGCGAGAAGGTGCACACAGTCGCGCCAGAAGCCGAAGAACTGAATCGTGTGAATGTGGACGATCTGGACATTCTCCCGACAGATGATGGCGAGCACTTGGCCCAACAGTCGGGCCTGTGCCGCCGCCCCCATCAGGAACGAGCGGTCCTCGGGCGTCGTCTTGCCGTTGTTGATGACCGCCAGACGGCACGTCCGCGCGAGGGCGCTGGTGCTCAGGTTAGCGGTGACCGTAGCCATGCCACCCGTCAGCGGGGGCAAGGGACCCAGCATCAGCACGCGCGGTCTCGCCCCGGCCGTGGCGTGCCCGCGCGCGGCCGTCCGGTATACGTCCAGGTACCGTTCGGCCATGCGTTCAACGCTGTACCCGCTCCGGATGTGTTGGCGTGCCGCCTCGCCCAGGCGGTGCCGAAGCGCAGGGGCATCAACGAGCCGTGCCATGGCGTCGGCCAGTTCGCGCGGCTCGCTCGACGCAACCAGCAGGCCGCTCTCGCCGTCGGTGACGACGTCCGGAACGCCGCCGACGCGCGTGGCGACCACCGCAAGACCGGCCCCCATCGCCTCCAGCAGGACCATGGGCAAGCCCTCGGTGCGGCTGGACAGGACGAAGACGTCGGCAGCCGCGTAGAGGGGCCGCGTATCCGGCCGATAGCCGAGGAAACGGACAACGCCCCGCAAGTTCAGCCGATCCAGCGATGCCTCCAGGCCGTTCGCGTACGCCTCGTCCGACGTGCCGCCTGCGATGAGGACGATGAAGCGGCGTCCGGCGAGGCGGTCGCGCAGAATCGCCGCCCCCTCCAGAAGGTCCTCGAACCCCTTCTCGGGCTTGAGGTTGCCGACCGCGAGGAAGGTGAACACGTCGTCGGCCAACCCCAGGTTGGCCCGCGCAGCCGGCCGCATGTTAGGATCGGGCTCTGGTAATGGGACCCCGTTCGGCACCACGTCCACCGGGCCGGGCCAATCCAGCAGCGCCGCGTACCGGCGACCGGTTTCCTGCGATACAGCCGTCAGCGCGGCTGCGCCTCGCATGGCGAACCGCTCACACCACCGCGCGTGCGACACGCCCAGCAGCAGGCCGTGACAGGAGAACACGACGGGGCGGCGACCGGCCAGCCGGTTCGCCAAGTGAACGTACGGCAGGCTCGCGCGGTCGTGCACGTTGATGACGTCCGGTCTGATCCGCTGCAGGACTCTCGCCAGTCGCCAGATGGCGGCGACATCAAAGCCGCGCGTACTCCCGAGCGCCACCACGCGAACGCCGGCGGCGTCCAAGTCACGGGCGAGCAGCCCGGGACGTCCGAGGCAGATGACCGTGGGGTCGATCCCCCGGCGCGCCAGGGCACACGCCAGATGGACGATAACGCGTTCAGCGCCGCCAGCCCGCAGTTCGGTGATGACGATAGCGGCGCGTCGAATGGGCCCACCTGGCAGCAAGGGTCGTTCCCCAATGTCTTTGGGAGCCTCCGGGCCAAGGCGTGACCGGATGTCTGTCTTTGCGCGAGCCTTCATGCTACAGGCATTACCCCTTGCCGTGCACCTAACGGATTCGGCACAGTTCGGGCCCGCCGCCGCTAGCCGTTCCAGGCACCGGTTTCCAGCAGGTGCGGAAGGGCTACCGTCACGCGGGCCTCGGCCAGATCCTCCTGGAGATTGGTCAGCACGCGCTCCAGACATACCGGCAGAACCAGCCACCACCACAGGAACTCGTTGTAGATCAGGGTGATGGGGAGCGCGGCCACGAACAGCGTTACGAATCCCACTGAGAGCCCCAAGCACAGGTACGTGAGCCTGTCGCGGTGCGGGGGAGGCAGATCGCTGCTGGCGAGCGCCGCCCGCTTGACTGTCAGTGCCGCACTGCCGATCAGCGCGAGAAGAACCACAATGCCGGGAATTCCGAGTTCGCTGTAACACCGCACGTAAGTATTGTGCGCGTCTCGTCCTTCGTACTTGGGGTTATACCGGCCGATGGCCTGGAAGAAATTGCCCGCCCCGACCCCAAGCGGATGATCGCTCAACAGGTCCAGCGAGGCTTGCCACGTCTCTATCCGACCCTGTGCCGAAGCATCCCTCTCCTCCCCGTCCGTTGTGATCGTGCTTGCACGGCCCACGAAACCGGGATCGGTCAGGTAGAACCCACCCGCCAGTGCGACAGCCAAGCCGAGGAGGATCTTGCCTCTATGCCTCTTGGGCGCCAAGAAGACCACCGCCAACGCTCCGCCGGCAATCCCCACAAGGCTCCCCCGGCTTCGTGTCAGGATAACGGCGTTCGTCGTGAAGACACCGGAAATGAGACACACGCCTTTGCCGAGCCAACCCGATCGCAGGAACTGTGCGCCGATCAGCGGGAGCATCGAGGCCAGGAACGCTGCGAGAAAGTTGGCCTCGGAGAAGTCAGGGCCGCCGACCGACTCCAGTCGCCCCCGTGCGAATTGTGACAGGGGGGTGGAGAAGGCCTGCAACCCCAGGATCAGCGACCCGACAATCAGCACCCACAGCAGGGCGTCAAGCGCCTTGTTGGTGGTTACGACGTGGCTCATCATCAGGAGGAAAACCACCACCTTCGTCATCTTGAGCGAAGGGTGATCGACCGTCGTGTAAGACGCCCACGTCTCCTCACTCGCAAGCGTGGAAAGCCAGACGATTCCAAGGAACAGCAGAATGAGCCACTCATGCCGCACGAGGAAGGTCTTGCCGAATCGTAGCGATCGCCAGTGAATGGCCATGCCGATGGCCGTGGCGATAGCCAAGGTGTACGAATACCGGAGGCCCCAGTAGCCGATCGGGGCTTCCCACCACTGCCGCTCCGGCCCGATGCAGTAGTGAGCGACATAGCCGAGGACCCCGAGCAGGGGCGCGTACAGGGCTCCAACCGTGCACACAATGAACAGACCCAAGAACAGGACTGTCTTAAGTGGCACGGTCACCCTCTTCGATCTACCGGCGGTAGGCCGCCCTGCATTTCTCGGAAACAGATCGCTATCGTCGAAGCCCTAACTCCCGACCGGGCTTCCTGAACACGGCCAACGTGGTCTCTTGAAGCCTAATGCCACCTTTTCGAGAACGCTCATAAGTTGGCTGGCTCTGTTGTCCCAAGCGAACCGGAGCGCTTGGCCAGATGGCATCTGCATCTGGAACTCTCCCTTTTCATATTCCGCCCCGATATTCTGAAGCGCGCCTTCAAGCCCGTTCACATCGTCCTGCTTTACCGACCAGACCTTACACCCGCCCTTACGAAGGATACCACACACCTCCGTCCCTGCTCCGATGGCCAACACGGGCTTTCCGAAACTTATGTAGTCGTACGCTTTTGCAGGAACGGAAGCAAGCGCTTCGCAGCCGCTCTGACCGAACAGCAGTAGCACATCGGCCCCCTTCATCATGGAAAGCGACTTGCGCCGGGGTACCAGTGGGACGATGCGGACGAGTTGTTCCACACCGTATTCGCGAGCTGCATCTGCAAGGGGCCTGCCGTTGTACTCGGGTCGCCCGAGGAGAACCACCAGCAACCTCCGGGCCTCCTGCTCCGCTTGCCCCTGGAGCCGGGCAAGGGCCTTGAGCAGGGGGAGAGGGCTTCGGGGGCCATAGAATGTCCCGGCATGCAGCAGAACGCACCGGCTCTGGCCGACGCGGATGGGTTCAACACCCTCGGCATCTTCGGGATCGAACCCATTCAGGATGGTCTGCATCTTATTCGCGTGCTGAGGGTAGCGCCTGGCAAGGTGGCGTCGAATGCCGCCCCATGCACAGGTAATCTGCCGGGCCTGGCGGACAACGAGTCTCTCAAGAGTCTCGTCAAACCAGCGCTGGGGCTGGTACGGCATCTTGTGCCAGTGGCTGCCGCACCAGGGATCTTGGAAGTCTGTAACTAGAGGGACGCGTGTAAGGATCGAAAGTGCTACTCCTACGACGTGGCTTGTCCATGCCGGAGCAGTGCTGTAAATTACACTGGGTCTATGCAGTCTTGTTTCCCGGATGCCAACCCGAACAGCCGGAACCAACCATCCCGTGAGCGTATCAGGGACATGCAGCCACCACGAGAGCCAGTCTGCAACAATGTGAAACAGGCTCTTCTGTCGAGATTCAGAAGCAGAAGGCGAGACGTTCTGTGGGCCCTTGATGGTCTTCTCCTTAACCAGGCTCGCGGCAAGGCGCAGAAGATCGGGGCTCGGGGCACGTAATACACGGACTCGGCCAGGGAGTGCGGCCAGCATGGCTTGATCGACGCAAGAATCGTCACGTGGCCGGGCGGTGATCACCGTGACGTTCCAACCTCCCGCCACTAGATGCTTGCATAAGGCGACGGTGCGATAGACTCCCACGTCTGCAACTGGAGGGAAGATATCCGTGGTGATTAAGGCCGAGAACGCTCGTCGCATGGTTGCTTTCATTATCCTTTGACAGGTGCAGCAAGCGGTCGACGGCAAGGCGCGGTCACAAACCTGTCAACCTCCAACACCGCCAATCTGCGTGCTACGGGCTAGCCCCCCATCCCACCATAGCCTGCCATTCGCCTAAGGAGTTTGACGAAAAAACGAGTTCCCGGTCGTAGCACCTTGCTGACGTTCTTGCATTCGGCAAGTTCGCCTCCGAACGCCTTCTTGTATTGGTAAACCCCGTGTTCAGGAGAATCCTCGTTCTGCGCATCCGCTGAGCACCCGCCGAGGTTGAACTTCATGACACCCTCCCTGCGGCATCGCATTATCATCTCCCACAAGAGCAGCGTCGGAGCCTGGACAGATAGCGCTTTCCGATTGTGTCCCGAAAGCGTATGGTAAGCTAGGCCATTGAAACACGTAAAGAGGCTGGCACTCACGACCTCCCCCTCGACCTCGGCCCCTATGAGTTGGCCGACCCCGCTGTCTAGGAGGATGTTCACGGGGTCTGCCTCATGGCGGCCATTATACCTGATATCCGGTCCTCCGCGCGCCACGATTCGTTGGCTGGAGTCCCCTTGCAGTCTTCGCAAGTGGCGGAGGCCTTCTTCGCGCGCCATTTCCCTGATAATAACGTTCGACCTCCTTGCCTTCCTAATGTTCTTGCGACGCTTATGTTCCATGGCCGTCCAGAGGTCGTCCTCGGTCTGCGTTAGGTCGAGGACGAACTCCCAGTACTTCGTGAGCTCGAAGCCGGCCCCGGCGAGTTCGGCGGCGGTTGGTGGCGCGGCGTAGCTGCCGATTGTCAACTCGACGTTGCCAGTACGCTGCGCGTGGTCCTCGATCCGCTCCAGGAACTCGGGCAGGGCCTCCTGGGCATCGTCAGCCAGCACCGGCATCGTGTCGAACCAGAGCCGGGCCGTGAACCACGACAGCACCTTGCACGTTGACCGCGTCGCGAACCCGAGGGCGGTGCCGACCGGCCGGTCGTCATCCGAGACGAGCGTGATGTACTGGGGCGTAGCGTTCTGGCCCCCGGCCATGATGTAGTCAGCCCAGGCGCTACAGTGGAAGACCGTGCCGCCGAGGGCACGGACCTGCTCGTCCCAGGCGGTCCCGTCCACGTGGCTGACGACGTTGAGCTTCATCCGTTATCCTTACAGAACGCGTTGGCGGCAAGGCCGGCGCGTCTTACCGCCGGCCGTCTTGGCCCGAGGGCGCTTTGTCGACGGCCTCGCCGGGCGTGGCCGCATCGGCAGACCGCACGGTCCGTTCGAGCAGGTTGGCGTCGATCAGAGACTTGCAGGCCCAGTTCAGGTACTGGTACGTGCCGTAGCCGCCGTCGACGCGGCCTCCTGGGACAGTTCAAACAGCCAGTAGTAAGTCGGGAACAACCCATATCGTTGAACCGCAGGATCGCGGTACTTGGGCTCCTTCGCGACCAGGCGGTATCCCGCCTTGGTGACGAGTCCGCTGAAGTCCTGGCCGACGTTGTTCGTCAGGCGCGTGCCCCCGTGATCCACGGGGTTCGGCACCACCATCAGGTAGCGGATCTCGTTGGCCGCCAGAACGTCCAGCCACCAGCCGATGGCATCAAGCGTGCACTCAGACCAACTGTGTATGTTAATAGCGATATCTGGTCTGCGCGACCGCAACGTCGCCGCCAGGTCGCACAGCGGCACCGCCTTGGCCTTGTAGTTGACCTTGCGGTATCGGAGGTAGTACTCGCACAGAAACGTCGACGAAGGCACGGCATCGGTGCAAAGGAATTCACCGATGTTCTCGAACCCGCCGACGGCTCGGTGGGCCAGGCGCCCGTAACCCGCACCGATGTCCAGCAGAATCGGATTCCGCCAGGAGGAAAGGCGTAGGTGCTTCTCAAGAAAACAGAGTTCCACAATGGAATCCAGTAGGTCTCGGCTCACCAACCGGCCGTCGACCACAAAGGTCAGCGCCCCGAACAACCCATCTTCCTCCAGTCGCTCCAGCAGCGCTGGAGAGTCCATGGTCTTGCCGTAGTAAGTGGCCAGCACGTAGTGCAACTCGCCGTGACGAAGCCTAGTCTGCCAGAGAAACGGACTCTCGCCACGAAAACGCTTCAGGTCGAGTTCCGCAAGGAGCCCCTCCGTCCAGACCAGCGGCCGCGTAACGGCCGCGGGCATCGCCGAGTAGGCCTCGGCCAATTCCCGAAGCCGGGGATTGTCCGGCGTCAGGTAACTCTCCGCCTCGGGTGGCAACGAGGCGCCCGGCCGAGGCCCCTCTCGGTCGGCACGTTGCCATTCATAAAGAAGAGAACGGAGCACAATCTGGTAGTCATAGCGACTCAGGAGGCCATCCAAAACCCTTCTTGCGGCGCCCTTAAGCGACATGCTCGCCTCCTTGGCCCAATCGTTCGCGTTTACCGCCTGCTAACGGCACTCTCATCGGAAGCCGGCCGGTCTCTCCTGATTCGTGCCCGCGGTCACCCCTCGCGCCATCCCCACGGTGGAACACACCAAGGCACGGCATATGAGTAGGATGAGATCTTCCTGAGTTTCGACATCACGAGCATTCAATCTCTCCCTGCCGAGCCCGTTGTCGTTAACCGCTTCTCTGCCACGTTGGCGTCAATCAGGAACTTGCACGCCCAGTTAAGGTACTGGTACGTGCCGTATCCACCGTCCACGGGAAAGGAGCCCTTGACGCCCCCTCGCGTCTCCGGCGGCCCGTCCAGCCGCACCGTGCGGCGTACGTAACGGTTGGCGGCAAAGGCAGCAGCTCGGTAGCGGGGATCGCCCACCTCGCCGTAGAGGATGAGCCAGCAGGCGGCAATCTGAACGGTACCGGTCAGGCAGGCCCATTCGACGGCGCCGCTCCAATCCGCGTTCAACCGGCCGGGCATGAATCCGTCATGTCCCGCCGCCTCCAGGAGGCCGTCAGCGGTCCTTTGGGCCCCTTTCAGCAAAGATGCGTCTCCCGTGTGTCGGTATGCCTCCAGCATGCCCCTGAGCGCGTAGCCGAGAGTATGTGTAAGCGGTTGTGAATGGTTCGTGAGGCAGCACCGTCGGAACCAGCCATTGTCCTGCTGTTGCGCCAAGGCCCAATTCACGTTGGCTAAAGCGCTTGCAGCATAGTCTCTGCCTGGTTCCACCCTCGCTGCTTCGAAAAGCCCCCAGGCGACATGTGTGTCATACGCCTTCGGCCCTGACAGGCCGAACGGTGAGACTTGCTGTTCCCAGCAGCCATTGGGGTTCTGCGTCTTCACCAGCCATTCGGCCGCGCGGCACATGGCTACGTGATATCGGTCATCTCCGAACTCCTCTACACCTGCCACCAGGCCGAGAAGGATCTGGCCGGTGTCAAACACAGTTGGGACAAGCGGTGTTTCGCCTACCATGCCGCCCTGAAAGGCCCCTTTAGGCATCTGGATAGATACCAGCCAGTCAAGCATTCGCCGGGCTCGGTCGCGACATGCCTCGTCCCCGCTCAGGCGGCTGTAGTGGACCATCGTGGGGACGATGTACCCGGTGGTCTCCGGGTACGAGGTGCTCCAGCCGTCGATCAGGCTGTAGTGCCGCGCCACGCCCCCGTCTTGCGAAAGCGAACAATCCTGGGCTCGGCCAAGCCAGTCCACAGCGGCCTTCACGGCACGCTTGGCGCCGGGGTCGCTGCCAGGCAGACCATGGCGATCCTTCCGGCGTTCCTTCTTTGCCCGCAGAGGCAGCCTCAGGTAATGCCAGAAGGAGGCCAACCGCTGTTTGGTTCCAGTCAACATAGCCTCTTGCCCCAGTTGTCTTGGACGAAGTACCGCCTATTCAGAAGCCGTGGAATACGAAGGCGACGCATACCCTTCCGTCATCCAGTACCTCGTTCGAGTATTGCAGCCACAATCCTCTCGGCCGCCCGACCGTCACCGTAGGGATTCCGTCGGATGGCCATCGCTCGATGGGCGGCTGAATCCTGGAGAAGCCGTCTGGCTTCACTCACAATCCGGTCGTGCGACGTTCCCACCAGCCGAACCACGCCGGCTTCCACGCCCTCGGGACGTTCTGTTGTATCTCGCATGACCAAAACAGGTACGCCGAGGCTCGGGGCCTCCTCCTGGATGCCGCCGGAGTCGGTAAGGATTAACTTCGAATGCTTCATCAGGTGAACCAGTGAGAGGTAATCGAGTGGCTCGATCAGGCTCACGTTATCCAAGTCCGACAGGATTTCGTTTACCGGACGACGCACGTTCGGATTCAGGTGTACCGGGTAAACGAAATGGACTCCGTCGGTCTCAAACTCGTTCGCAAGACTGCGAATGGCGCGGCACAACTCGCGGAACGGTTCGCCGAAACTCTCGCGCCGATGCGCTGTGATGAGCACAAGGTCCCTCTCGCCCGGCAGTGCGGCCAAGGGGCCGCGCGCCCACTCGTACGGCCGCGCCGCGATTTCCAAAAGGGCGTCGATCACTGTGTTGCCCGTAACCCGTATATCGGCGTCTCGAACGCCTTCATTCAACAATGCTTGGCGCGCTCGTTCAGTGGGCGCGAAGTACAAGTCCGCTACCAGGTCGGCGATTCGCCGGTTGATCTCCTCCGGGAACGGCCGTCGCCGGTCGCCCGTGCGAAGCCCGGCCTCCACGTGGCCGAACGGTATATCGTGGTAGAAGGCTACCAGGGCCGAGGCCGCCACCGTGGTCGTGTCGCCTTGGGCGAGGATCCAGTCCGGCTTCATATCGCGGACGACCTCATCAAGGGCGGTCAGCAGGCTCGCCGTGAGTTCCGAAAGCGTCTGGTCCGGCCTCATCAGGTCCAGGTCGACGTCCGGGCGGATGTCGAAAAGGTCAAGCACCTGGTCGAGCATCTCGCGGTGCTGGCCCGTAGCGCAGACGAGGCACCGGAAACGCGCCGGGTCCGCGCATAACCGCTTGATGACCGGGGCCATCTTGATGGCCTCTGGCCGGGTGCCGAGGACGGTTAGAACACTAATCATCCGACGCTCCTCAAGGTCCCGCTTGGAGGGCGACAGTCGATTCTCAAAGGCACCTCTCATCCATCACCGCTGCACCAAGGAGCGAATCCTGTGCAGACTCGCTCCGATCCTGGAAATGCTCTTCTGCCCGATAGGCGCGGCAACCGCGCGCGGTCGCGAAGAGAGGAGATCGGTTTCAGCAATCCTCGGAACATGTCAGGTCAGTCGCTGCCAGCCTTCTTGCCGGGTTTTCCCTTGCGGTCCGGACCGCACCAAAAGGCACCTGCTTCCTTGAGGCGCCAATAGTGGTCCGCGTCCCTCATCTTGACCACCCGGGCCGGATTCCCAACAACGACGGCCAGGGGCGGCACGTCGGATGCCACCACCGCTCCCATGCCGACGACCGCGCCTTCGCCGATCGTGACACCGGGCGTGATGATCGCCCGGACGCCGATCCAGACGCATTCGCCGATGACAACCGGGCGACAGATGTCCGTATTGTCGATCGGCAGCGTGACGGCGTCGTAGTACCGGTGGTTGCCCGACCAGATGACGGTGTCGTAACTGATGGCGGCATACGAGCCGATGGTGACCCCTCCGGCCGCGTTGATCATGATCCCCTGCACAAGATGCACGCTGTCGCCCAGGGGCAACCGCTCGGGGTGCGCGATCTGCAGGCCTGGAAACAGCCGGCAATCCTTGCCCATCTTGCCGATGCGGCAGGACCAATCCTGATGGTGTTCCCGCCACTTGCGCATGCCCCAAATCAGGGACTTGGGAAGACCGAAGATCCGAGACGATCTGAGCGAATCCAGCATCACCACTCCTCCAGAGGTTGGTCTGACGCAGAAAAGGACCTCGTGCGCCTGTAGAGAACGTAAAGAGGCGTTTTCCTTCGCGGGTGCCACGGTATCCGGTTGTTGAGGAAGTCGCAGCCCAGAGCCACGACCCCGCGTTTGCCGGGTCGGGGGGGGGGGGGTGTCTGCCGCACACGGGGCAGACCGCGCAGTCCCAGTACGTCCACCGCCCTCCAATGCGCTGTCTCACCCAGAGCAGGAGCCGGTTGTATCCGACGTCTTCGTCTCCAACGGCCGTTTTAATCACCTCAAAACCGGGCATCAGCCTGTCCATTGCCTCCGGCACGAAAGTCCGAACATGCCCATAGATCGTGTAGCAATGCCCGCATGCGTCGCACTTGGCCATGGACTGATTGAGGTCCTCGCTATTCGGCACCGAGATGAGCACGTAGGACCGCACGACGCGTGCTATCTCATGAAGCGTCGCATCCATGCGCTCCTGGTCCAGGTGCTCCAGGACCTCCGTGCAAGTGACAAAGTCGAACAAGCCGGCAGGAAACGGCAGGTCCATGCAGTCACATAGCACCCGTTCTCCCCCGTACCGCGACATGGCCGCCGAGCTGCAGTCGGTCGCAACGGTCCAATATTCACGGTCCCGAAGTGCCTGGACGATCTCGCCTCCGCCGGAGCCGATGTCGAGGATCGTTCCGGTCTCCTCAGGCACAAAAGAGCAGATCGTCTCCAGGCGGTGCTGTTCTTGGGGTGTCCACAATTGGTCCCCGTAGTTTTTGGCTTCCTCGTAGTGGCGTCTGTTGTAGAGCAGTCGTCTTGGCATTTCAGACTCCCACGTGCCGGGACAGAATGAGCCAGCGCCACATCCTACCGTTGTCAGGCAACGACGGATGCTCCGCCTTCACCTTGCTGGTGTCTGGGCAATGCATGCCAGCGGCGCTTACCTCGGCACCTCAGTTCAGCGACCCGCTTCCCCAGGCAGCGACCGACGCGCAGGGTGCCGTACTCCTCGTACCCAAGTCCCCGATGAAGCGCAACTGACGGCCGGTTGCTCCGGAGGATGAAAGCCCAAAGCCGGCAGACGCCGGCCTGGGCTGCTGCCCACTCCGCGAATGCAAGGCCACGTCGTGCCAAGCCCTGGCGCCGATACCGTTCGGGCACCCACATCCGGCGGGAGCACCTGTCGGCCCGGTTCCAATCCGCGCCGTCTCCGAACAGCAAGCGGAAGAGCGGATCGTTCCGGCACACCCAGGAGACATACATAACCTCGTTGCAGTCATCAGGTACAGCACCAATAAGGGCCAGATCGCCCGACGCAAGTCGCTCCTCGGAACTTGGCAAGCCGAGAACCTCCTCGCTTCCTCCATCCAATGCGGAGAGCAGAGGCACGTCGTCCGGACCGGCCACGCGGAACTCCACGTCCGGATATTCCTTCGGTCTCTCGACGGCGGCGATGCATTTGGTGTAAATCACGAATCGCCTTCGCCGGTGGATCCGGTGGACGAGTGACCGAAGGCCATACTGGCGGTAGTAGGCCCACGTTTTCCCGATGAAGCCCGTGGTCGTCCCCGCGGTGCTGCCTGTTGGGAGGGAGGGAGCCGTGTGAGGCACCGCGTCACCGGTCGGGTTGGGCGAGCCCACAAGACCCAGCCGCCTCAGCGCGCCGCGCACCTTCCGACGCAGCCTGGGCCGCATATCAGCAATCAGCGGCATCGGGTCCTCCGGGGACCAAGTGGCCGGCCGCATCGGTGGCCGGATGGAGCGCAGGTAATGCAGTAGGCTAATCTCCTTGCGTCCCCGATAGTGCTTGGCGGAAGCCCAATCTGAGGCCAGCCGCACCCACTTGATTCGCCGCCGTCGTTCCTGAACCTTCGGTGCCGTCGCGCCAACCAAGTCGCAATAGGCGATGTAAGGAATGGGCACGCCGTTTATGTCCGCGACGGCGCTCTGGAAGTCCGTCCGTCCGATGGTCGGCTCGATCATTCGTAGCCGGCCGTCCCTCGGGTCACGCTTGTATTCCATGGAGCACAGCCCCTTGAAGCCTATGCCGCTGAAGAAGGCCGTCGTCAGCCGCACAAGATCGAGACTGACGACAGGCTCGCAGGATGCCGTGCTTCCAACATGAGGCGGCCATTGGCGGATCTTCCGCCCGCAGAAAGACGCCAAGGGAAGGCTCTTGTCGTCATAGTATTGCAGACAGAAAAAGACCTCCCCGTCTCCGCCGGGAATCCACTCCTGCACCACCGCGCGGGGAATCTCGTCGCTCAGAGCGAGATAAGCCTGAATCAACTCCTCCGGATTCTCCGCGCGCACAACCTTCAACGATCCGCCTGAAGTGGGCCTTGCGGACTGGAACTCGGGCTTGACCACACACGGGTAGGTCATGTCTCGGGCCACGTGCCGGATTTGTCCGGGATCATCCACGAACGCCGTCTTGGGCGCCGGAAGGCCCAGCCGCTCCACCCAAGCCGCAAATCCCCGCTTGCTCATCGTCTCCTCGACAAGGGCCCGATCGGGCAAGCGAACAAGGAAACCTCCGGCCAGTTGATCCCAGCGTGCGGCGAGGTCGCGGACCATCTCGTCGCTGGTGGGGAAGAGCACGGGCGGCGCATCAAAGTACCGCCGCTTCTCCAGCATCAGGTCCACCAGGCTGGCTCCTGCCGGTTCATGCCGCCACAGACGGCACACGTAACGGCTATGCACTCCGGGATCGTCACGACGGTGTGTCACGCCGATAACGGGGACACCATGACGGCCCAGCGACCGGGCAACCCCGAGGCCGTTGACACACATGCTCAGCACGATAGCGGGAGTCCTGTGTCTCATCGTCACACCCGGCTCCTGGTGATTCGCGGTGATCCCTGCCTGGGCCTGTCGCCGGGGACGAGGTTGGTGTCGCCCCCCCCGGCGGTGGAATCACACAACGCCTGCGTGTGGCAGTGGAAGTAGCAGCCGCCCAGGGAGGCCACCAGGTCATCCCATTCCTCGGCGTTCATCTCGTTGGCAGAGGTAATCCTCATGCCTTCTTCTCGGCCAAATCCCTCACGGTTCCGAAGGCGTTTGCCTTCGGGCGATCAGCGCCCGGACAGGGCGAACGATTCGTTCTCGGTCACTGCGCGGAATCAGAAACACCAGCGCGAGCGGGACGTACCCCGCCACGGCAAGCCCCACCTGAAGGGCAAACAGGCCCCACGACTCGGCGGCCGGAAGCAACGCCCGGATCAGGACGCACCAGCCGCCGAACACGATCGCCGACAGCAACGCCGCCGCTGCCAACTTCAACAGTTCGGAGGTCCTGACGCGTGCCAGACGGCATGCGTTCCACGGTTTGACGATCGTCCTCATCAGGCCTGCCGACACGAGAGTACCCAAGGCCACGCCGGCAAGGCCCCAGTCCATCCATATCACGAAGAAGAGCGACAACCCAAGATTCGCGATCGCCTCAGCCATCGTGATGGACGCGGAGAACCACACGCGGTTCTTGGCCGTGTGCATCGCACTTGCCGCCACACCGGGGAGCGCCAGCAGTTGCGCGGCACTCAAGACAGCCATGACCACGGCGGCCTTGGCGACGGAGGCCTCTGGGAACTCCGGGCCCTTCATCCAGAGGTTGATGAAGGATTGGCCGAAAACGATGAACCCCACGTAAGCCAGCAAGCCGAAGAGAAAGCACAGCCGCAACTGGCGGAAGAAGATCCATCGCACGGCGCCGTCTTCCCCTCGTGCCGCGGATCGCTGAAGCGACGGAAAGAGCGTGCTCGCGATGAGCGTCACAAACGTCCAACTGTAGTACACGAGCATCGCGCCGATGGAGTACGTTGTCACCGCCGAGACGCCGATCAAGGCACCGACCACTACGAGGTCCGTCCGGCCGATGATCAGGTAGCCTATCCGCGAGAGGAACACCGCCACGCCGTATCGGATCAATTCCTTCAGGCGAGACCGCACCATCTGCGGCGGCCACGCGACCAGCCGGCGGTAAACGCGTTTGGCAAAGAACCAGTTCCCCGCCAGGGCCACCACTTGGCAGCCGAGCGTCACAATAGCCAGACCCACGATGCCGTATCCCCACACCAGGGCCAGCACCGTACCGACGGTCCGCAGAGCCAGCACGCCCAGGTCCACCCCGCGTGTCAGGTCAAAACGGTCGTGCGCCGTCAGCACGCTGGAGAACACCGCCGCAATGCCAGAAAACCACAGGTTGATTGCCAACACGGGCAGCAGGATCACGACCAATCCGTGATACTCCTGCGGGGCGCTGGGAAAGAAATGAGGAAACGCCATGCCCAGAACAACGCCAGCGCCCAGAATCAGCACCCCCACGGCGGAAAAGAAGCCGAGACCCGTTCGTACGGTCTCGCCAAGCGCCGTGTGATCCTCCTTGCCCAGATAGTACGTAATGAACCGCCCGGTACTTGCCCGGGCACCAAGGTCGAACAGCCCCATGTAGCCCGTCAGGACCATGAGCAGGCTCCAGATGCCGTACTCCGTCTTGCCCAGCGTGCGCACCATGAACGGCGAAAGGAAGAACAACACCACGAGACTGGCGCCGTGGCCAATCCAGTTGGCAGCGAGATTCCGGGCATGGATGCGAGCGTTGCTCATGCCGTGTGTCCTGTGATTCTCGAAGCGTCCACGGTTAAGGCTTCGACTCATGCTGCGGCTGAGTGCGTTCGACGCTGCGGCCGATATCCTGGAGCCCCTGCTCGTACCGCTTCTTCAACTCGTGGTTGGCCCACTGGAACAACAGGGATTGACTCCTCGCCTTCCACCATGGGCGCAGCCGGCGTTTGAGTCTGAGCTTTGCGAGGACATTCGTGTGCAGGAGGTGTTCGAAGAGGGCAAGGCATCGAATAATGGATACAGCGAACGGCGACAGAGCACGGCTGCCACGGCTCCTGAGATAACTCCTGAAACGTGCCTGGCTTTCCGGAGAGTACGGCCATAGAAATGCGGCCTCGTGAGACGTGTTTTCCTTTCGAACAGCGAAACTGCCTCTCGGAACCCCCGCTTCCTCGAGGACCCTTCTGGGAATGGGACGGTCGTAATCGTTGTGCATGGTCCAAGGCTCCATTTCCTTGGAGAAGCTGATCATCTCGATCTCCCGCCGATGCCTCACGCCGAAAAGCGGAACGGGGCACTGGAAGAGGCCCTTCAGCAGACGGAACTCGCAGATTCCAAGGCTCCAGTAACTCTCGCTTGAGAATACCGGCGCACCCAAGAGCACCCGCTGAATTCTGTCCCATACGGTGCCACCTTGGCTGCCCGTGAAGAAGAGGCATAAGGGCTCCGGGTAGTCAAACAGCGTCCAATTAAGTACGCCGGGGCGCCCTATAACCGCCCAGACACTCTCTTCATGCGGGTAACGCTCGGCCACGCGTGGGTAGCCTAGGCATGCAAAGCCAAGACGTGTCGCAATGGCTTCACCCGAATCGGGTCTCCGCAACAGGCTCGTTGCAGTCTTCAAGGTTGCCGCTCTGTCACAACCAGCATGCCTGGACAAGACCGCGGCCGCTGGCGAATCATATCCACTGGAGATGCTGACGAGAGTTTTGATCTGAAAACGCCGCGCAGGATCCGCAAGGTTCTTGCCGAGTCGCTCCATAGAGCGAACAAGGAAACCGTGATAATCCTCGAAGGTGTTGAACGTCGGCCAGGGGTCGGGTTTCTCACATTCCCCCAACCTGAAACCGTCCCAAATCAGATTGTGGAAGTAAATCATATGCATGTCGTCTGAGGTGGTCGGAAAACAACGCCTGTAATGCTCTAGTCCCTCGTCTATCGTTCTCATGTCCCAGGAATAGTCTTGGTAGTCATCGCGCAAAGATAGTCTTGCCACGGCCAGAAGTGCAGCAAGCGAATTGGAGACGTACCATGTACCGTCGTGGCAACAGGACCATAGCCGGTCGAGAGTCGTGCCGGAGTTGACGAAGACAGCTTGGCCGTCGCGCAGACGTATGCCACTACCGAAAACCAGATCAGTCTGATCGAAGTCACCCGAGGCGAAGTCGCCGGCCCAGACGGCTTCGACGACCCACCGGTTCGCGACCTCGACCATCGGGCCGTGATAGACCTTGACTTGCCGCGAGCCCCTCTGCAATTCGGCAACCCAGGCGAGTTTCGGCCAACGTGGTATACTTGTCGGGATGAGTTCCATAGCAGGCTCAGCGCCCCGTTGTGTCGTTCAACGCTTTCTCGATGGCGTTCAGTTTTCCGTGCCAGGTCTCGTCGGCCACGCCGTGGCTTCGTTCCATCCGTTGGTCCGGATCGGCTGCGAGGCAGTGCTCCAGTGCCGCCACGGTCTCGTCGGGTGTATGGGCGATGCCAACTAGGCCGTCGTATGCCGCGACTTCCGGCAGCGGCGTGGAGACCACCGGCAGGCCGGCGGCGAGATACTCGCGGAGTTTGATCGGGTTGACGGCCTTTGTCAACTCGTTGATCTTGAACGGGATCAGGCCCACGTCGAAGCACCGGCAGTAGGCCGGGAGGTCCTCGTAGGGCTTGCGGCCGTGAATCTGGATCGTGCTCATGCTCGACTCTCTATGCGGCTGTGTCCGGTGGCCCAAAGGCGGCGAGGAGAGGACCTCAGTCTCCCACGCTCCTGGCCGGGACTTCTTGCTTCCTCATGTGAACGAAGACCGACTCACTCGCAACCCGTTGCGTCCACTGCCAGCCGCAGACCTCGAGGCCTGCGCCACGGGCTCCGGCGACGATATCCTGTTTGGAGACGCTCTTAGGGTACGTGTGGCGGGGCCTCAGGACCTTGAAGAACAGTGACCGCCACAACCGCCGTACCCTGTGCCATCTGCTATCGCAGCCGAACTCTACGACAACATGGTTCCGGCTCACCCGCGCAAACTCCTGCAGGACGGCGCTCCGCTCGGCCGGCTTGAGATGCATGGCAAAGCGGATGCAGAACACAGCATCGACACTACGGTCGGCCAGCGGCATCGCCTTGGCATCACCGCGCACGAAACACACGCGGCCTTGTCCGTTGAGCCGGCGCCGGGCGTGTTTCATCATGGCATCGGAAACGTCCATGCCAATCACGGAACTGGCGTAGCACACAAGCAAAGGCAGCATGCGACCCGTCCCGCAGGGGACATCTACGATGCGCGAGCCACCCGGCACATGGCGCAAACACCTCCTCAGGGCTGAGCACTGCAACCGGTGGTAGAGCCTGCCGAGAAGGCTCTCGAACCGCTCTGAGTCGTAGTGATCCGCCACATCGGGGGACTTCCATCGTTGCTCCACGCGCGTCTTAATCATGTTCCCTGTGTCTCCAACAACGGGGCGTCCAGGAGTTCCGCCAGTGTCCGCACCATCAGCGGGCGTCCCCGCAGCCACCACAGCAGATAGGTGTGTCGGCATCTCATATACTCGAAGAGCGCCAGAACATTCTTAAGCACTTGCATCCCGAGGCCTGCTCGGCTCCACTCGTTCACAGACTCGTACCCCAAAAGGAACTCGCTGCACACGAGGCGCCACCATTGGGGGCAGTGGGATCCCAACAGTGCCGAGGAACGCAACGTGGTGCACGCGGCGATGAAGGAGCCCAAGTCGATCAGCGGATGGCCCCAGCCATGGCCTTCCATGTCCACACCGACCATCTGGTTGTCGGTCACCATCAGGTTGCTCGGTTTGAAGTCGCCGTGTAGCATGACCACCAGATTGTCGGGCGTTTCGCGGCTGCCCTCCTCGAGGGCGCTGCGGATGCGATTGGCGAGCCCCTCGGGAAGCCCGGCCTTGCTCAGGAGGCCAATCTTATCTAGTGCCAGCTCGACGACCGAGCCCGTGTCGTAGGTCTTCGGCTTGCGAGCAGGTTTCCACTTGTGGAAGTGACCGAGCCAGGCTCCGGCTAAACCCGCCAGTTGCCGCGCGAAATCCCGCGCCTGCACCGTTGCGAAAGGTCCCCCTGCACGAGCCAAAAGTTCCCGCAACGCACGCCCCTGAATCGCCTCCATAACCAACTGCTTCTCGCCAATCTCGTGGTAGTGCACACTGCGGAAAACCCAATTGTCCATTGTCCTGCGAAACTGGTTCATCTGACGCATCTGTCGGGACACAGCGGGATGCAGCGGGTCGCGTAGCGGCTTAACCCACAGCTCGGCTGACGGGTTCCGCTCGTCATCTTTCATCATCGCGTCCTATCAACTGCGCTAAGCTAACTGAAGCGCCGAGGACTCTTCAATGGCTGTTTGGAACCGCTTCCGCTCCAGAGTCCGTTCCCCGGCTGCAATCCGCCGCCCCGCATCGTCCTCCACCGCAGGCCCCCAAGTGTTCTGTGATGAGGCTCATCTTGCCCGGCCACGTCTCCTTTGCCATGGCCGCCGATTGGCCAGCCAAGTCGGACGGATTGACCGCCACAGCCGATGCGATGGCACCGACGAATTCGTCCGTTGTGTCAGCAAGAAGCGCAAGGTCCCCGCAGGCCGCGACTTCCGGCAGCGGCGTGGAAACCACCGGCAGGCCGGCGGCGAGGTATTCGCGGAGTTTGATCGGGTTCACGGCCTTCGTTAACTCGTTGATCTTGAACGGTATGAGGCCCACGTCGAAGCACCGGCAGTAGGCCGGGAGGTCCTCGTAGGGCTTGCGGCCGAGGAAGTGCATGTTCGGCAGGCAGCGGTACGGCGCCAGGTCAACCGTCGAGTCGCCCAGGAGGACGATGTGCCAGTCGGGCCGGCGGCGGGCGACCTCGGCCAGCAGCCCTAAGTCCACCCAGTCCCGGATCAGCCCGAAGAAGCCCAGGATTGGATGCGGAATGGCGGCGACGTCCTCCGGAACAGGAAGGTCCCCCGAGACCGCCTTCGAGAAGTGTTCGTAATCCACGCCGTGCGGCACGAAGATGGTGTTCGGGTTGAGCGGCGCCTTGGCATCCTGCAACACCTGCGCTGTCGTCACGACGAGGTCGGCGCGCCGGCAGAGGTCGTCCTCATCGCGACGGACCTGGTCCTTGTCGTAACCGGTGAACTGCGAGAAGTCATCCACGCAGTAGTAGACGACTTTCTCCTCATCGAAGTGACCCAGTGCGTAGGAGATGTCCGGCGTGAAGGACCATATCTGGACGGGCCCCGCTCCGATTCGCCGCAGGGCGCGGCGAATCTGCCCGATCAGCAGGCGGCGGTTCAGCCGCCGGGCCCACGAGGAGCGCGGCAGCGGAACGACCAGCGGCGTCAGCACGTGGAGGTTGGCCCGGGGGTGTCTCAGCCCGCCGAGGACCTCTCGGAGTTTCGCGACGATGCGCCGCGCGTCGGCGACCCCGGCCGTCGGCGTCCGCGAGGCGTGGTAGTTGATCCACAGCACGGTGTTGCGCTCGGCCAGCAGGTGCATCACGTGATGCTTGCTGGTCGGCGGCGCGTCGTACCCGCACGCGAAGCACAGGATGGTGCGGCCCTCGATCATGCGTTCTCAGCGTCTCCGACGGCGGAGTTCGTGGCGGCACGCCGGTCGGCATGGCTCCAGGTGACCGGTTGCAGACGAAACAGCCACTTGAAGAAGCCCGCCAGCGCCGCCGCGTTGGTCAGACAGAAGTAGTACGGTACACAAAGGATCCTGGGCAACCGGCCGCCGAGCGCTGCCCCAACTGCCGCCAGCGCGTAGAAGAGTCCCTGAAGCAACAGCAGGCCCAGGCACAGATCCCATCGCCAGACGTTCGCGGGCCCGGCGGCAACGGCCGCCACGTTGCCCGCAAGCAGGGCCAGGAGCAGGAACGGGCTGATCCATCGCAGGACCTTGTGCGACAGGTAACCCCACCACAGGGCCGGCTGGTTCCACTTCGGCCGCCCACGGCCTTCGAAGAGGGTCTGGAAACCGCCCGCCGTCGTGCGTGTCCGGCGCCGGAACTCCTGGGCCCGATCCTCGACGGCGTCTTCCGTCGCGACCGCCTGCGGGTCGTACACCACACGCCGCCCCGCGCGGGCAACGTTCATGGCAATCACGAAGTCGTCGATCAACGTGTCCGGGCGATTCGCAACGTACAACTCACGTCGCACGGCGTACATGCCGCCGTCCACGCCGATGACCGTCCACCACCGCGACTCGCACCGCTGGATGAATCGCTCCAGCCGATAGAAGAGGCTCTCGCCCTCGCCGTAGGCGACGTCGGCGCTCGTGAGGCGGACGTCGCCCGTCACGGCGCCGACCCGTTCATCGGCAAAATGGCGCGAGAGGCGGCGGACGGCGTCGCGGGCGAACAGGGTGTTGGCATCGCACAGGAGCAGGATGTCGCCGCGGGCCTCGGGCACCGCAAGGTTCAGCGCGTTCGGCTTGCCGCCGCGCACCTCGACCCGCTGAAGTTCCACGCCCCTCGACTCGTACTCGGCAACGATATCGTCGGTGCCGTCGTCCGAGCCGTCGGAGACCACGCGGATCTGGAGTCTCTCGGCCGGATAGTCGAGCGCGAGGCTGTTCTCGATCTTCTCCCGAATGACGCCGGCCTCGTTGTGGGCGGGAATGAGCAACGTGACCGTCGGCTCGATCTCCTCGGCCCGGTGCCGGCGGCCGAACAGTATCGAGAGCAGCCACACGATCGGCGGGAAAGCCAGATAGGCGTACAAACAGAGCCCGAGCATAATGCCCATGACGAACTCGCCGACGTGACCGACAACCCAGACCACCCGAAGGCCTCCATCACCTGTCGCTGCAACGACCGCGCGACGGTGCGACAGCTCTCCCCGGCCCGTCGCCACCCGACATCCTGGTCGTTGCCGGACGCGCTCTGCGGGGCAGAGGGCGCCGGGCAAAGCAGAGAGGCCTCGGCCGGAAGGGAGAAGGCCGGCGCCCATCGCCGGGACACCGTACGCACCAGGCGCGGCCCATGCCCGGAGATGACGTCGAGCGGTCACGCGCCGCGGCCTGTCGGCGGCCGGGCGTCCAGAGCGCCGTCAGGGGTGCTTGTCGCGAGACACACACAGGCCACTCCAGTAACCCCCAAGAACCAAGATCGCCCGCAAGATGCTTCCTCGGGACCCCGGTGCCGCCGGCCGGAAACGCTCGCGGCGAGTGCAGGTGAACTCAATAATAACGATACTTTCCTCTGTGAGTGTCTGTGTGGTGGGTCAGGACCAAACCGGCCGGCTTGACGTTGGCGCCGTGGAGCATTCGGATGGCCCTTTCGACGTGCTCACGTTTCGTTTTGTGCATGCGAACGACGAGGAGCGCTTCGCGGACGGCCCGGCCGACGATACCGGCATCCGACACTTCGTTGAGCGGCGGCGTGTCCATCAGAACGTAGTCGTAGTCGTGCCGCAGCCGACCGACAATCTCCTCCAGTTCCTGTCTCCCAAGGAGTTCCCCCACCTCCTCCATCTTGACCTCGCCCGCGGGGATAACGAACAGGTTCGGGTAGGGCGTGGATTGGATCACGTCGTCCATCGCAACGGTCCCGCGGAGCAGATCCGCCACGCCCGGGGTTCGGCTGACACCCAACAGGGCCGCGATACCACCCCTTCGCAGATCGAAATCGACCGCCACCGTGCGGTACTCCGGGCGTTCGGCAAGGACAACGGCCAGGTTCAGACACGTCAGCGTCTTGCCCTCGCCCTTCTCGGCGGATGTCACCATAAGACAGAACCGCTCGTCCTCGTACCGCGCCAGCAGATGCGTGCGCAGTTCGCGGTACTCCTCGGTGAGTCGGCCCCCACGGTCGTAATGCGCGACGAGTTGGGGCGCGTAGCCGTTCCGGGCAACTTTGGGATCGGCATTCAAGGTCGTCCGCTTCGGTTTCGGCTGCGGCTGGGGAGGCGCCGCAGGGCCGTCCGGCGCAGGCTCGGGCCGGTCCGGCAGTCCCTGGGCGGTCTGCTCGGCCTCATGCTTCTTCATCGCATCGAAAACGTTGCCCACGTCCGGCTCCTATTCGACGTTTGGGACGCCGTCTCTCGTCGGCAGCGGCTGGGACGCTCGCAGCCCCCAGCAGGTCATGTCCTGAAGCACTTCGCCTATGATGTCTCTATCGACACAGTGCGTGCCCCTGGCATAGCCGATTAGAAGGGCGTTGTCGCAGAGGATGTTGATGAGGCGCGGAATACCGTCCGTAGCCGCATGGATCTGCGAGACGGCCTCCGGGGTGAACTGCGCCAAGGAGCCGTCGCTCGACGCAATGCGCAGCCGGTGAACGATGTAGGCCACCGTGTCCGCCGCAGACAGGTGCCCGAGATGGTACGTCAACACGATGCGTTGACGGAGCGGTTCCCACTTGGGTTCGAGCAGTCGCTCGCGGAGTTCGGGCTGGCCGATGAGCACAATCTGAACCAGCCGCTGGCCTTCACGTTCCCAGTTCCACAGCAGGCGGATCTCTTCCAGCGAGGCGGCGGAGAGGTCCTGGGCCTCATCGACGATCAGGGCCGCCACGCGCCCGCGGATGTGCAGCCGGGTCAGGTGCTTCTCGAACTCCTCGAGCAGGGTGGACTTGTCGGCCGAGGTCCGCACGTTCATGCCGGCTCGCATGGTCAACATCCGCAGGAGTTGCTTCCCCGACTGGGGAGGATTCCGCACCATCATCGTCAGGCAGCCAACTCCCAGCCGGGACCCCAGCATCGCGCCGAGAAACGTCTTGCCGGCACCGACCTCGCCCGTCACCAGGACCATTCCCTTGCGCTGCTGGACGGCGTAGACCATATTCGCCAGCGCCTCGGCATGGATGGCGCTCTCGTAGAAGAACTTCTCGTCACACGTAATCGAGAAGGGGTATTCCCGCAGTCCGTGGAAGTCCAGGTACATCGCGAGTCCTCAGAGTTGCTCGCGCAACTTGCTCTGAACCTTGTCAACCACCTTGTGGGTGCCATCGACGACGAAGCCCATCCAATCGCCCTTCCACTCCTCGTACTGCTCCGGGTACCGCAACCAGAGGACGCTGTTGAGGCTGCCCAGGCTGATGATGCCCACAAGGATAAGCACGGCCGCAGGTTCGAGGATCCACCCCCGCACCGCTCGCCACCGCCGCTGCCAGGGCATCAGGATCTCGCCTATCACGCCGCAGACAGGCAGACCGAAATGCTCGTCCGCCTCATGGGTGGCGGAGACGGCGTGGTCCAGGGTCTTCGCAAGAAACACCAGGGCGGCGCCGAAGGCCAACCCGCCGGCCAGTGCGGAGCCGAGCACCTTCAGCAGAGTAGGCGACGATGGGCGAAATTGCCTCTCTGCCAATTGGACGGTCTCGAGGCGGGTTCGCCTCTTGGCCGCCTCGGCCACCAGCGCCGTCGTGACCCCCGTCAACTGGCTCTGCCACCTGTCCTTCTCATCCTTCCTCTCGTCGAGTTCCTTGAGGATACCCTCCCAGCGTTGCCGGATGGGTGCGTAGTTTGCCAGGATATTCTGAATGGCCTTCTGGCGTTGCTGAAGCCGTTCGAGTTCCCTGGTGCCGCTATCCACTTTGGAGCCGGCCGTGGCCAGTTGTAGCGCCAACTCCGTATCGAGACCGTCCGGCCCGAAGATCTTCTGGAGTTCGACCTCCTCGGGCGTCTGCTCGATTTCCTTCTTGAGTTCCTCAATCTTTCTGCACAACGTCTGGACCCTTGGGTGTTTGTCCGTCATGTGCCTGATGGTCCTGGCCTCATCCAACTCGGCCTCGAAACCCCGGAGTTCCCGCTTCAGGAGGTCCAGTTCGGGGTTCCGGCCCTTGACAACCTGTGTCGGCTTCTCGTCGGCGTCCTTCAGCCTCTCCGCCACAGCCTTGAGCCGTGCGAACTCCTGCTTATCCTCGGTCAGCGTGAGGTGGATCATGTCGATGTTTTTGTCAACGTCCCACATCCGCTCCTGCAGGGCGCCGGGGTCGTCGGGCTGCATCCCGCTGTACTGCTGTTCGAACTCGGTTTTCTGCCGCATCACTTCGGTTAGGCGCGCGTCGGCTGCACCGGCACGTTTCTCGAGGAACTCACGGCTCTCGCTTAGGCTCTTGGCGATCCTGTCGCCCACTCTCACGAAGTAGTTTGTCACGAGTGTGTTCGGCATCGAGGCGGCGAGATCGCGGTCCTTGTGGGTGAAACTGAGCGCTACCTGGTAGAAGACCCCTTCCTCCCGCGCGGAGAAGGCAACGCGGACGGCTTCCATCAGCCCCACGAGAAGGTCCTGCTTGGCCATCTCGCCTTCCAGCGTCAGGTTCCCCTCGGGCCCAAATCCTCGTGTCAGACCAAGTTCCTCAGCAGCCTGTGCCACGGCGTTTCGGCCGTGTAGCTCGTTCTGAAGACTTGATTGGATGGTTCGCAGCGACATCGCGCGGCTGGACGCCGGTTCTTCAGAGGCGGGATCCATGCGGAGTTCAAAGATGGCCTTGCCCGTGTACTCCGGCGTCCAGATGTACGGTGCTGCAAAGGGCACCGTAATGGCAAACGCCGCCGCGCCCAGGACGAACAGGCAGCGATGGCGCCAGACTTCCCTCCAAACGTCTCGCGGCGTCAACTTCCTGCGGGTCTCAGCCATGGTTTCGCCACGCCTCCTGGTTAGCGGCCGCCCCCAACCTGTTCGACGGAGGAGACCGCCGACGAGGGCACGGATATGATCTGGGCCGCCGGACGGATCGGCAGCAGGACCTGCTGGATCGCCAGGCCGATGGCCGCCAGCGGGTTGGCCGGCACGTAGATGACATCGTCCGGCTGGAGGTACACGTTCTTCGACAGGTCGCCCTTCTTGATCATGGCCATCAGGTTAATCCTCATGACCTTGGCCTCCGTCTCCTCCGGAACCGCCATGGCCGGGGGTTCTCTCTCCTGATCGGCGTCTTCTTTCGGTTCGACCTTGGCCACGACGGTGCCGACCTCCTCGGTGACGGCCTCCCCGTCGCCGGCCTCAGCGGCAATCTGGTCCAGGTCCTTCACGTCCAGCAGATACCCGCCCCTGCGCGGCCGTCGGCCGCGCACGACCAGAATGCGCTCCGGCCAGGCCATGTCCGTCGGCTGGCTTCGGGCCAGGACGTCGAGCACCGTATTCGTGCCGGTCCACGGCTGGGGGCCGGGGCTGCGGGTCTGGCCGAAGACGTAGATCTTCTGCGAGTTGTACCCGACAACCTGGACCGTCGCATCCACCCGCTCGTAGTAGTCCTCTGCGGCCTTGGTGATTCGGGCCTCGATCTGCTTTGCCGTCAGACCTTCCGCCTTGTCGCCGACCACGTCGATCTCGCCGACCAGCGGCAGATTGATCCTGCCGTCCGGGCGGATCTGCTGCTGGATGCCGTTGATCTCAGGCACGCCGGCCGAACGCACCAGGAGCGTATCCGGCGGGAGCACCCGATAAGGCACACCGGAAACAGGCGTGCGGCGTTCCTGGAGGAACGCCTTGAGGCGTTCCGTGCCGTTCCCGCAGCCGCCCATGACGAGGCAGGCCAGTCCCAGACAGACAGTCACACCGAGGAGCATTCGCTCGCGCATACCGTTTCCCCCAACTGCGTCTCCAGGGGGCGCGAGCCATCGACCCGGGTGCGAGAAGATTCCGGTTCCGGCGGCCCGGCCGTGGCCTCATCACCCCCGCCAGACCACAGGCGCACACGCCACCCTCGAGCGTCCTCATTACTATCGGCAATGGCGGCCCCGAAGAACGCTCAAACCACTAGAACTATACACCAAAAGCGGCCGTGGGCAAACGCAATTACTTGTTGCACAAGCACTTACCGCCCCGCAGAAACTGCAAGCAAACGGCTGCTGCCGCCAGCCGATGCGACGTTCGGACCGCCGGCGGCCCCGGTAGCATGGCTTCTGCCACGCACTCTCAGGTGGGCACACGCCCCTTGGGCCCGCTCAACACGAGGTCCCGGAATTCAACCGGTCAGGCACGGAGAGGTGTTTGGGGGGAATCGGCCACAAGACGTGCAAAACACACACGGCGCCGCGGGCGAGCGACCGGCGCCGTGCATCCCGTCTCCTCCTCTGAACCACTGCATCCCACCGCCAAGTCGGTTACGTCACGCCGCCCGGCGTCGCCTGCGAACCATGATCATGGTGACGAGTCCGGCCCCCATCAGCCCGATCGTTGCCGGCTCCGGGACTCCCGGGTCCGGGTGAGGCACAAACACTTCCATCCCTTTGGCCGACTGGCCGCTGTCCTGAACCGTCGAGATGCTCCACGTGTACCCTTGCCACGGCGTCTCGGCGTAGAACCAGGAGGACGACTGGCCCGGCGCGAGCATTCTGAGGATCGTCTCCCCCATCGTGCCCGTTCCCTCAAAGGCAAACCGGAGCTGCGATTCGCTGCCGTTGCTTCGCCGCAGGCTCAAGATGTCGCCCTGGTCGAACGCGACATCGCCACCCAAGTCCATGATCCCGGAGTCGATGACCTCGCAGGCCGCTTCGTATCCGATCAGATTGCCCCTGCGGATATCGGACGTACTGGTGGCCAGGTTCTGGACCTGGTACGCGAAGAGCAAGTGCCCGTCGTCATGGCGCCACACCTGGGTGAGGATCGCGACGTCGAGCGTCCCCTCAAGGGGCGTGCCGGCGTGCGACGCCTCCAGCACCCACTCCGGAGGCATGACGGGATCGGTGAAAACGTTCAATTTGTTCGGCGCGCCCAGACCCAGGGCCGGATCGGGATGGACCCTCGGCAGAGGTTCGAGCAAACTGGCCCCAGGTGACACCATCGTACTCGCCGCGGCCGGCGCAACGCCGAGCGCAGCCCACGCGGCAAGAACGGCCACCAGACCGATTCCTGCGGCCCGCCAAGTTCCGGCCTTCGCGGCCCAGTCACTCACGATCGCACCACACACGTTCGACACTTTCGCTTGACGCAACATGGCTCGCCCTCTCTAACCCGCGAGTTCCCACATCCATCCGCGGAGACGGTTCCCGCTCCCCCTGTCCTGCCGGGGAAGCCTGTGCCACGACTGACATCGTCCGACAAAAAAGGCGACTTCCGAAGGGGCGTTTCCCTCCGAAAGTCGCCCTCAGACGGCTCCGAGCCGTCGTTGGTTCATTTCTGTCTGTACGAAGGGCCCTCTTGCGGCCCTCCGCCGGAATCCTCAGCCTACACGTCCGTCCCTATCCCCAGCCTATCCCCGGCGAGGATTCCCTCAGATTGCACTCCTTCCGGTCAGCGCACACCTTGCGCTTGCAAT
>Ga0307380_10001392_pt1 | contig 35498 bp, 31 predicted proteins | sample UN3MG_FD_202239 | JGI IMG/M metagenome (GOLD analysis project Ga0307380, IMG submission 202239) | Soil microbial communities from Risofladan, Vaasa, Finland - UN-3 | ecosystem: Environmental > Terrestrial > Soil > Coastal area > Acid sulfate soil | place: Finland: Risofladan, Vaasa | collected...
GAGGTGGAAGCGGATACCATCGAACAGGTCAGGGAGGCCCTCGAGCTGGGGGTGGACATGATTCTGCTGGACAACATGACGCCGGCAACATTGCGGGAGGCGGTCGCTCTCTGCAAGGGCCGCGCGCTCACCGAGGCATCCGGCGGCATAACCGAGGAGAACGTCCGAGAGGTCGCCGAGACAGGCGTGGACCTGATCTCCGTCGGGGCGCTGACTCACTCGGTGAAGGCGCTCGATCTCAGTCTTGAGATCCTATGAATTTCGCCATTCACAGATTCGACTCGGTTGCCTCTACCAATGATGTCGCTCTCCAAATGGCGGACGCTCCCGAGGGTACGGTCATCATCGCCGGGGAGCAGACCGCCGGCAAGGGTCGGCGCGGGCGGAAATGGTCTTCGCCGCCGGGTGAGGGCTTGTATCTCAGCATCGTCCTGCATCCATCCCTTCCATACAATAAGCTCTGGCAGATGGCGTTCGTGGTCTCACTCGCGGCCTGTGAGGCAATCCGCGAAGTATCCGGTCTCGATGCACGGATTAAGCAGCCGAATGATATCCTTATCAATGCCCGGAAGGTCTGCGGAATACTGATCGAGACGCGGGGACACGGAGACGCGGGGACGCGGGGATTTGTTGTCATTGGCATCGGCATAAATGTCAATAACCAGAGCTTCCCTCCTGATCTCAATGCCACCTCGCTTGCTTTGGAGCTCGGCCGAACATTCTCCATGCCGGACATGGAGAATGCCCTCCTGCGATGCCTGGATGCTCGATACGAGCAGTTCCTAACCGATGGGTTTCAGCCTATCCTTGAATTGTGGAAAGCCCTGGACTGCACTGTTGGCCGCCAAACTACCGACCACATGTTCGAGGGCACGGGGCTGGAAGTCGCCGAGAACGGCGATCTGCAAATCCAATCTGGGAGGGATGCATCAGTCGCAGAGTAGCTCTAGATATGCAGTGCACTAATTGCAACTAGATTTGCATTTCGCACCACTATTTGTTATCATGGCTGCACTATGAAACTGCGTCACTCGTGGATTGAGAGAATAGAGAATGCTTGGCAACGCCGATCTTTGATCTGGCTCCCTGGCGTGCGACGCGTCGGCAAGACCTGTCTTTGCCGAACACTGCCGGAGATTGAATACTTTGATTGCGAGTTGCCGCGCGTACGCCGCACAATGGAAGATCCGCAAGGATTCCTCGACAGTGTGCGAGGGCGCAGAATCGTTCTAGATGAGATACACCGTTTGCGGAATCCGTCGGAGTTGCTAAAGATAGCCGCCGATAACTATCCGGATACGCGGGTTTTGGCGACAGGTTCATCAACGCTCGGCGCATCTTCAAAGTTCGCGGATACTTTGGCTGGCAGGAAGGCGATGATCTGGCTCACACCGATTACCCTGGACGACTTGTCTGACTTCGGCAATACCAATCTTATGCATAGATTGCTCCGCGGCGGGCTGCCGCCGCACTTCATGGCTGACGAATCTCCTGAATATGAGTTTCAAGAATGGATGGACGCCTACTGGGCGAAGGATATACAGGAGTTGTTCAGACTCGAGCGCAGACACTCCTTTCAGAAATTCGCCGAGCTACTGATGGCTCAGAGCGGCGGCATATTCGATGCAACCCGTTTTTCAGCACCATGCGAGGTGAGTCGAACTACGATCACGAATTACCTGTCGGTACTGGAGTCCACGTTTGTTGTACACGTAGTGCGACCATTCAGCTCACACCGCCCGACGGAGATAGTGGCGGCACCGAAAGTCTACGCCTTCGACACCGGTTTCGTCTGCTATCATCGCGGCTGGTATGATCTGCGAACCGATGACTTGGGAATATTGTGGGAGCATTTCGTTCTCAATGAGATGCACGCTTCGCTGCAATCGCGGCGCGCGTGTTACTGGAGGGATAAGCGTGGGCATGAGGTAGACTTTATACTGGACGAAAGGAGGTCTGATCCCATCGCTATTGAGTGCAAGTGGTCGGCTTCAGAGTTCGACCCCTCCAACCTCCTATCTTTCCGCAGGCAATACCCTAGCGGACGTAACTACGTCGTGGCAAATGACGTTTCACATGATATTCACGGTACTACGATGGTCTCTCAGTGCAGTTTGTGAGCATCGCCAATCTGCTTCAGAGTCTACCGAAAGTCCCGCCGTAGACATCTGGAATTGACCTCAGCAGTTGACGGATGGTATAATCGGCTACTATGTCCGGTCACTCGAAATGGCATAATATTCGGCTGCGCAAGGGCAAGCAGGACGCTCAGCGCAGCAACCTTTTCACCAAGCTGGCGCGCGAGATAATCGTCGCCGCACGAGAAGGCGGCGGCAATCCCGATGCCAATATGCGGCTTCGGCTTGCGGTCCAGAAAGCCCGCGAGAACAGCATGCCTCAGGACAACATCAAGCGCGCGATTCAGCGCGGCACGGGCGAGATCGAGGGCGCTCAGTACGAAGAAACAACCTACGAGGGATACGGCCCGGGCGGCGTGGCGGTGATGGTCTCCTGCCTCACGGATAACCGGAATCGGACGGTCGCGGACCTGCGGACCGTCTTCACGAGGAACGGCGGCAGCCTCGGGGAATCGGGGTGTGTCGCATGGATGTTCGACGCGAAGGGCATGATCACCATCCAGAAGGATGCCGTTGACGAGGACACTCTCATGCTCACCACACTCGAAGTGGGCGCGGAAGACATCCAGATCGAGGGCGACACCTACGAAGTTACCAGCAGCCCCGACGATCTCCCAGGCCTCCGGCAGGCGCTCACCGATGCGGGGATCCAGTTCGTCAGCGCCGAAATCACCATGGTTCCGAAAAGCACCATCCGCATCGAGGGCAAGGAAGCCAACAAGATCCTCAGGATGATGGACCAGCTCGAGGAGTTGGACGATGTTCAGCAGGTGAACGCCAACTTCGACATCCCCGAGGAAATCCTCGAAGCCGCTGCCTCGCAGTAAAAACGGAACTATTTCGGCCTGTGGGCCGTTTAACAAGTGGTCATACCTTTTACGAACTGAGAGGCGCCGATTTGGGCCGAAAGGTCATCCGGTTACTACTGATCGTGCTAGTCCTTGCCACCACTCCCATACTGGCGGACGTGGAGTTCTATGGGAGAGTCGGCTACCGCAACTGCTACAGGCCCGGTGAGTGGACGCCTGTGACAGTGTCGGCCGTTAGCAACGTCGCCATGCCCGGACAGATCGTTGTTGACGTCGTCGCCCGCGACTTCCCCCCTGCCCGGTATATCCTGCCGACGGACGCCGTCCGCGCGCCGGTCCCTCAGACAATTTACGTTCTCATGCCCGAGCGCCCTGTTGACCACATAGATGTTCGGTTTGTCTCCCACGGCCGAACCAGGGCGAAGCTGCGGCTGACATCGCTGACGCCGCTCAACCGGAATGCTCCCATAGTCCTCAACTACACCGGCAAGCCCCATGTCATGGACCTGTTTAAGGACAAGGGTCTGGGATTCGCACACACGGATTCGGGGCTGGTGGCCGTCGCGAAGGCGGGTATGGCGAGAGATCCGGCCTACGTGGAAGCGCCGATCTCGGGTGGGTGAGGGCCGAGTTGCGGTCCCGGTTCGGGATCGGTACAAGACACAGTTTTCGCAGTCGTCAACCTGGGTTCTGACTCTCTGCCGACGAATGCCGCAGGCTGCTCATCGGTGGATATCATCGCCGCGTCGCAGGACATGCTGGAGCTCAGCAGGCCGTTGAGGGATTGGCTGGCATCCGGCGGGATAGTCATTATCCCCGGCTTGCCGGTACTCGAAGCCACCATGTCGGTCCCGGCGTCGGCGATCCTGGGAAAGGCGGTCCCGGGAAAGGCGCCGGTCATAAAGCTATTCGGCCGTCCCAATGGCCGAACACTCCTGGCAAGCGGCGCCCAGCCTCTCATTTACGAACAGCGGGTCGGACTCGGCACGGTGATCTATCTGGCCTTCAACCCCTCCGATCCTGCGCTGATGAATAAACCCGGCTACGACGATCTTTGGCGGGAGATTCTCCAGTCGGCATGCAGCGGCAGATCTGCGAATAGCTCCAATGAATATGCCGCTGCCTGGATAGAGGAATCATCCCGACAGGGCATGGATATCAAGCCTCCGAAAGTCCCCCTGGTCGCCGGATTCCTTGGAGGCTACATACTGCTGGTCGTCCCGGTCAACTACTTCGTTCTCCGGGGGCTTCGCCGGAAGGACCTCGCCTGGATCACCATTCCTGTGCTTGTGATCATCTTCTCGTTCGCCGCCTACGTCGCAGGTTCGATGTCGCGGGGGCACAAACTGATCGTAAAGTCATCCCAGGTCTTCGAGATGCCGGCCGGCTCCGTCGTCGCACGATATCACGGCAACCTGAGCCTGTTCTCGCCGAACAGGACCCGTCACACCATCCAGTTTCCCGATCCATCGGCACTTGTATCGGACGCCGGTTACGGTGGTTCGGCAGGCGCTTTCCCGATTCTTCAATCGGTTCGGACGAAGAAAAACCTCCTGCTTCCGGATACCGACCTGTTCATGTGGGCTGTTCGGACGCTGGCATACCAGGGCATCCGCCGAATGCCCGGGACGGTTTCGGCTGATCTCATTACCGACGGCACGCGGATCAAGGGGACCATCACCAATAACCTCACATTCCCTCTGAAGGACTGCGTGCTCTATGGAGACAGGTTTGAGAAGGAGATCGCCGAATTGCCGTCGGGCGCCAAGGTAAGCATAGACGAACCCTTCAGATCGGTGGCGAAGTCTGTGCCTCAGGCGCCCGCCGATAGGTATCTTCAGAGTTTCCCCTGGACGACGAAGTTCGCCGACGTTAATCCCAACAGGCTGACGCTCTCCGGCCGACCGGAATGGGCCAATGCCCCCGGACCTGCCGAGGGCACGAACGTGGACATGCCTTTGGATATGGCCTTCATCCACATATACCCCCGATGGGTGAATGGGGCGGACGGCAAGGTGACCGCAAGCGTCGCGGGCTTGGCCGTTGATTGCTTCTCGACTTACGCAAGCTCGCTGAAAAGCAAGACTAAAGGGACCCGCGATGTTCGGCTGGATAGGCCGGTATGGGTCCCACCGAATGCCAATTGCAGCATGCAGTACCAGCTCCCGCCATTCGCAGAGCTGATGGGCCTGTCTCTATACCTGGGACTCAGCGAACCCGCGGTCGTCTACGCCCAGGTCTACGATCATGCTTCCGGCAAGTGGGTGGACATCGGAGGCGTGAGATCGGGCTCAGGCAAACTCCCGATACCCACTCCCGGCAGAATAATCGGCCGTGGAGGGATTGTCCAGATAAGGCTCAAACGGCCTCATGATGAGCCATCGCCAGTCAACGTGGACGCGCGACTTGAATTCCAGGGGCGGGTGAAATGATGGCAAACCCGGTGCTGTCTAAGGAGATCAGAACCAGACTGCGGTCGAAGAAGGCTCGCAAGGTCCAGCTCGCCATAGGGATACCGGCGGGGATCGTAGTTTTCGTTTCCTATGGACGCCTGCTGCTTGCCCTGTTCAGGTTTCACGATCTAGAGGGCGAAGTCTGGCTTGGGTGCTCGATGCTTCAACTTGCGATAATCAGCTTCCTTACGCCCGGGCTGCTGGCAAATGCCATCACTCAGGAGAAGGAGCAGCGGACGTGGGGACTTCTGCGGATCACGCGCCTGTCGTCCTGGCAGATCATCTCCGGCAAGCTCATTGCCAGGCTGCTGCCCATCCCAATCCTGATGGTCCTGTTCGCGCCGTTCATGGTGTATTCCGCGGTCTCGTCCGCCATGAAATGGCCGGTGATCGCCGGAACTTATGCAGTTCTCATCTCTGCAGTGCTTCTGTTCGCCGTTCAGGCGCTCTTCTGGTCAACAACTCTCAAGAAGACTTCGACCGCTATCGCGGCGTCATACGGGCTGGTTTTCCTTGCGACCATAGGCACGTATATCGTGGATCAGCTCATTGAGGTAACTACTCGCATCTCGTCGCCTACTTCGCTCTTGTGGTGTAACCCATTCTACGTAATGGCGGATTTTATGGTGAAGCTCAATGGCTACCAGATCCCGAGGCCAGTCATGCAGGAGATAATCGTTTTCTTCTCCATCTACGTTGCGGGGTCCGTGGTCTTGCTCGCCGTCACGGATGTCGCGCTGGAGAGGATTCAGGCCGACTAGGAGGTCTCTATGATAAAGACTAAGAATCTACGCAAGGAATTCGGCAAACTCGTGGCTGTTGATAATCTCAACCTGGAGATCGAGGCCGGCGATATCTTCGGCTTCATAGGCCCTAACGGCGCGGGCAAGACCACCACCATCAGGATGCTTGCGACCCTCCTGCGGCCGACCGCCGGCAAGGCGTACATAGACGGAATAGAGGTCACGGCCAATCATCGCCAAGTTCGGCCTCTCATCGGTTTCATGCCGGATTTCTTCGGCGTCTATGACGACGTGAAGGTATGGGAGTATCTCGACTTCTTTGCGGCGGCATACAGGATACCCAAGCGCGAGCGATCCGACAAGATTGACAATGTCCTGCATTTGACGAATCTCGGCACGAAGAAGGATTCGTTCGTCGAGGAGCTTTCCCGGGGCATGAAGCAGCGCCTCTGCCTGGCAAAGACGCTCATCCACGGCCCGAAGGTCCTCCTCCTCGACGAGCCGGCGTCGGGCCTTGATCCCAGGGCCAGGATAGAGATCAAGGAACTGCTGAAGAAGCTGAAATCCATGGGCAAGACCATACTCGTATCTTCGCATATTCTCCCCGAGCTGGCGGATTTCTGCAACAAGATCGGCATCATAGAGAAAGGCCGGCTGATAGTCGCCGGTGATGTGAAGACGATCTTGGAGCAGACTGTCGGCGGGAGGATACTGGAGATCAAGGTGATGGACGAAGCGCCAAAGGCACTGGAGATCCTGTCCGACCTGAGCAGCATAAAGGAAGCTCAGCTTGTTGACGGAATGCTTCAGGCGCAGTTCTCCGGCACCCTGGAGGATCAATGCTCGGCGCTGCGAGCGCTCGTGGATGCGGATGTGAAGGTCCTGTCGTTCTCGGAGCAGGCGACCGACCTGGAAGACATTTTCATGAAGGTGACGAAGGGCATAGTTTCGTGATGCGTGATTCGTGATACGTGATACGTGATACGTGATGCGTGATGGGGAAGATCACGCATTGGCTGAGGCATGCGATGGAAAATCCGATTCTGATGAAAGAGCTTCGAAGCCGAATGCGCGGTTCGAAGGCATACTGGGTGCTGCTGGTCTACCTGGCGGTCCTCAGCTTCGCCCTGGTGATAGCCTACCTGGCATGGTGGCACACGAGCGGATACAGTGGCGGATCGTTCGTCATAGGACGCCTGTTCTTCCGGACCCTGTTCTACGTCCAGGTGGGGCTGGTGTGCCTGATCACTCCGGGCCTGACCGCAGGCGCGATAACCCTCGAGAAGGAACAGAGGACTTATGATCTGCTGGTCATGACTTCCATGAAAGCCCGGAGCATGATCGCGGGGAAGCTAGTCTCGGCCATCTCCTTCGTGGTGCTGCTTATGGTTTCGTCTGTGCCGTTGGTGAGCGTCTGCTTCCTGTTGGGAGGAGTCTCGCCGGGAGAGGTGTTCTTTTCCTATCTCGTGCTCCTGCTGGCGGCATTCATGTACGGCAGCCTTGGCCTGATGTGGTCATCGGTGGCAAGGAATACGACGACCGCCACTCTAATGACGTATGCCACGGTGATCGTGCTCTTTGCGGGCACTCTCCTGCCGCTCGCACCTCCGACGGAGGCTCTGCGGGCAGTGAACCCGGCGGGCGCGCTCCAGTATGCCATGAGCGTCGAACAATATTTTACCTTCCACTTGCCGGCATGGATCGCCAGCCTCATATTGAATGGACTGGCAGGCATCCTGTTCCTGATGGTAAGCATCCGCAAGGTTGATTCCTACGACACGGACACATCGCTGGGTCTGAGGCTCCAATCGCTTCTCCTGTATTCCGCCGTCCTGTTCTTTGTTTTCGGCTGGTTGTTCGGCATCAGCTATTCGAAGAACGAGCTGAGCCCGGATGACCTGCTTATGGTCGTCTGGTTCGTTATACTTTCGGTGCTCCTGGTGCTCACTCCGATATTCACGACCGGAGAGCCGGATCAGAAAGGGAGGAATGCCCTGAGGCTCCCGATTGTCGGGGGCTGGGGAAGTCTTTTCCGAGCGCGACTGGAATCAGGGCTGCCGTTCATGCTGTTGCTGCTTGGAGTCTCGACCGCGATGTTTGTGGCAGGTTACCCGATGACAGGCCAGGGGCTGCCTCCGATGCTGCATCTGTATCTGCCGCTGGCCGCGATATTGGTGCTCGTGGTAGTCGCTGCATTCGGTGGGATCGAGCTTCTGCTGTCCTGCCTGTTAAAGAGCCGGTGGACGGCGCTGGCATCGGGATACTTGATAATGGCCGGGCTGACGCTGCTGCCGCTGGTGGTACTGCCGTACTCCGGCCGTGCGGCAGAAATGATCGGGTTCAGGCCCCAGTGGCTTCCGCTATACCTGAGCCCTCACATGGCGTTAGCATCTTTGTTCCCGACCCTTGAAGAGGGCTTCCCGGATCCAACGGGCGGCGAGATCCCGTTCTTCTGCATAACCACCCTCCTCTATGCTCTGATTGCGGCTCTAGTGCTGATAAGGGTGCGCGGGGTGGTCGTGCGCAGGTGGGAGGGTTGGCGCCGTGTGCCTCGTGCGGCACGGTAGGAAAGCTTTGATCTGGCTTGAGTTGAAGGTAGTCAAGCTAGTAAGTCCTACCCTGGCATCATTATAGTCTGCCCAATACCACCGGTCAACACGTTTGGAATGATCTCCTACCGGCAAAACACAGATTATGGCTCTCTGCGTGGGAATAGTCGGGGCGGGAAGATCAGGTTTCAGCAATGCGCATGTGCTCGAGGGCTATCCTGATGTGCAGATCGTCGCAGTTGCCGAGCCGAACCGTCCGGCAAGGGATGCGTTCGCCCGCGAGTTCGGCGTGAAGCTCGCCGTCAGCGATCACCGAAGGCTCGCCATAGATGAGATGGTGGACGCCGTTTACGTCTGCTCGCCCCCTTCCACTCACAGCGCCATTGCCATTGATTGCCTCCAATGCGGGAAGCACGTCATTTGCTGCCAGCCGATGGCAGTGTCCATGACCCAGGCCGAGGAGATGATCCAGGCGGCCGAGTCCTCCAGCGCCCAGTTGTTCGTTGCTCTGCCTCAGAGGTATGATCCGCTGAACCAGGAGACCTTCAGGCTCATAGAATCAGACGAGATCGGCTATCCGTTTCTGGGACTGGTGAGCTGCCTGGAGAATGACTTAGACCGCCTGAATGACTGGCATCACTGGTACGGCACGTGGAGCATCGGAGGCGGGGGAGTCCTGATCAGGCATGGCTCGGGTATTGCGGATGTCCTCCAGTACTTCTTCGGCGAGGTGGATGCCGTCAGCGCAGTCTGCACCCGGTTTGCCATCGAGCCGTTGAACAAGGCTGAGGATTCGTGCGTCGTCGGCCTGGAGTTCATCGAGGATGCGACCGCCGAGATTGCCATAACCGGGGCGGCGAGGTACAGCGCCTGGCCGGAGAAGTACTCGGGGTCGGCCATGCGCCTGGAGATCTATGGGCTCGAAGGAAGCATACGAGTCACGGACGATGACCGGGCAGTCATCCTGGCGAACAAGAAGGGGCACACGGTCATCCCCGGGCCCGAGATCAAGACCGACCTCCCCACGGACATGCACAGGGATTTCCTGGATAGCATGCTGGATGGCAGGGAGCCGCTGGTGACCGCCAGACATGCGAAGGATGCGCTGAAAGTCATCCTTGCCGCCTACAAATCCTCGCAAATGAAGAGACGAGTCGAAACCCTGGAGCACCTTTGAAGGGAGCGGGTTGTAGGTTTTAGGTTTTGGGTTATTGGGTTTTGGGGTTCCCTATAACCTAGCACCCACAACCCACAACCTGCTCCTTAGAGCTTGATGTCCACCAGCCCAATGACCGCCGTCTCGGGCACGCGTTTGATGTTCGAAACCACGTCCGTCGTCGAGACCGGAACTAGTGCCCGGATTCGGACAGAGCCCTGAAACGTACCTTCTATCTGGGCGACCGCGACCACTTCGCTGAGCCGGCTGCTCGCACCCGCGACCAGCGCGCCGCCAACCCTCAGTCCGCTCCCGATGCTGATGATCGGAACGATCTTCTGGCTTGTCGGCGTCGGCGTTGTGTCTACTGATGTCACTCCAAGCGCGCTGCTTATCCTCAGAGCCCAGAAATTCGCAAGCCCCGCGGTGGTCATTCCGTTGAGCTGAGCCTCGGCCGGACCAGCAGTTACCAGAAGAGTGCCGTCCGCCACAACTGCATACTGGCCGTTGACCCGTCGCATTACGATGGTACTGGGCATTGAGGTAGCCGTCACTCCCTGGATGCGCTGAGCCACTTCCTGCGCCCGCTGGTAAGGCGAGAAACCGCCGGCAGAAGTCCTGATCCGAACAACGATCTGATCGCCGACCAGTATCTCGCCTACCTGCCGGCCCGCAATAGTTGCCTCCCGAGCCACGACTTCCTGGGACGCCGCGTAGGCCGGGGTCGAGGTCGTGCTGGATGGCACGTATAGCAACGCACAAATGGCAGAAACGGTTATCAGCAATAGCAGCAATTTCGTTTTCATGATTATCCTCCTTCCCGTCCTAAATCTTGAAGTCAAGGAGCGCCGAAACGCCCACTCCCGGGATTCGATTGATGGCCTGGCCGATCTTGGTTGAGTTCACGGGAACGAGCAGCTTTGCCCGCAGGCCCGAAATGCTGGTCTCAACCTGGCCTACTGCCCTGGTTTCGCTAACCCGGTCGGACGCTCCCTGAACCTGGGCTGCTCCGACATAGATGCCGTTCCCCGCAGAGATGATGGGGACGACCTTAGTCGTGCCTTCCCAATTCACCCCATGCTGTCCAGTCATTTTGTTTATGAACTTGTTCATATCCGGGCCGAACTGACGCACCACATAAGCGATTCCGAACAGCTTGATAGCGCGCGTGATGAGACTCTCAGCCGACGCGGTACTCGTCAGGACAAATGTCAGCCCGAGTATCAATACCAGCGCGATCGCTACGACTTTGTAACCGGTCATGTTATTTTCACCTCCTATTCACTTTTTTTATTGTTTAAGTTTACCCACACTTCCTTCTTATCAAACGCTTGCCTGGCGATCTATCCAGTGTTAGAATAGGCTGGATCAAGCGAAGGAATTTACACCCATTCATGAAAACCCTCGAATTCCAAGCCGCCGTTCTTGCCGCCGGGAAGGGCAAGAGGATGGGGTCGGATCTGCCGAAAGTACTTCTCCCTCTCTGCGGTCGGCCGATCATCTGCCATGTCCTCAGCTTGCTGGCGGAGGTCGGCATTCGCCGCCCCGTGATTGTGATCAGCCGGGAGGGTGACGCAATCAGGGAGACTCTCGGCGACGATTACTCATACGTCGTCCAGGGCGAGCAGCTAGGCTCGGGGCACGCAGTCCTGTGCGCGAGGGAAGCCGCTCAGGGCGCGAAGAATATCATCGTCATGTGCGGCGACAGCCCCCTGTTCCGCGTCGAGACGATCCGTTCCCTGATGAGGGAGCATGTCCGCCACCAGGCAACGATCACTCTGACGTCGGCGATACTCGATGACCCCGCAGGTTACGGGCGCATCCTGAGGAATCCGAGCGGCGAAGTCTCGGGGATCATCGAGGAGAAGATGGCGTCGGACGAGCAGAAGAGCATCGAGGAGATCAACGGCGGGTGCTACGGATTCGATGCCGAGTGGCTTTGGGGCAATATCGGCCTCATGACCAGGAACGAGGCGGGCGAATACTGCCTGACCGAAATGGTGGACATCGCCATCCGCCAGGGACGCAAGGTGATCACCGTCTCATCGGGCCAGGATGAAGTCGCGGGGATCAACACCCCTGCTCATCTCAAGCAGGCAGAGCGAATGCTGTGCTCGAAACAATAGCCTGGGAATCGAATCCCCAGGCTACAATCCCAACTTAAGCAGGCTGAAGCAAGCTGCGACCTAGTTGGCGGATGCGCGCCCGGCTTTCAGATCATCAAGGTATTCCTGGGCGCGCTTGATCCTCTCCGAAGTCACCGGATGGGTGGCCAGAATCTGCTCGAACTTCGACGGCTCCTTCTTCTGCTTAGCCTGCAGTGTGCCGAAAAAGTCAACCAGCCCCTGGGCATTGTACGCCTGAGGGTCTTTGTTCCGGCAGCGCCACATCTCCTTGATCCCCAGCTTGTCCGCCTCGTATTCCTGTTTCCGACTCCATCGAAGCAGCGTGAAATTCGCAGCAATGCTGGCGAGCGTCGTGACGTCCCCCTTGGTCAGCGTCCCAATAAGAATGTTGGCCTGGAGCTCACGGCCCATCATTGCCGCATGATGTCTCGCCGCTACGTGACCGATCTCGTGGGCGATGACGCCTGCAAGCTCATCCGTTTTCCCGTCAGTTTCGTCAACCAGGCCCTTGTTCACGTACACCCATCCGCCTGGTAGAGAGAATGCATTGACATCCTTCACGTCCAGGATCTTGAATGTGTATTTGATATTCTGCCGGTCTGAGCACGTCACCAGCGTCTGGCCCAGATTGTTCACGAGAGCGTTCAGCTTTGGATCCGTGTCAACCTTATACTGGCTCTCGACCTGCGCGGCCGCCTCGCGCCCGATGCTGATCTCCTGGCTCGTGCTGACCAGGCTTTTGGGATTGCATCCGGTAAGCATCATGGAACCGGTGATGATCAGGAGCACGAGTGCTGTGGCATGATACCGCATGGTTTATCCTCCTTTGGACTTTTCCGGCTGTTTTTCGAACTTCTTCAACAGGCGCTCGACCGCTGATCGAGTATCTTCCAGGGTCTTCTGCGCCTTCTCGATCTTCTCTTTGTACGATGTGCCGGTGTCCTGGCCTGCGCGCTGCATCAGTTGCAGGCTGTCGTCCAGCTCGACCTTGGCCCGCTTGAGGTCACCCTTCAGCATGTATTCCTTCGCCAGGGCGGCATGCTTTCTTGCCCTATTCACCAGGGCAATCGGAGTTGCCTCGGATGATCCTCCGCTGCCGTGGGACTTTAGGGCGGCGACCTGCGCCTTCAGATCCGCCACCTCCCGCCTCGTCACTGATACCTGCCAGGCGTTAAATACCACAACCGCCAGCAGGGCGAGCATAAACAAAGCTGAGAAAAACCGTCGCACGATCGAGCCTCCTGTGATATACCCTCGCCGCTTACGTGTCAAACCATGCGAATCAGGGCTTGGTTTCCTTATACGGTCCCGCGATCACGAGGGTGTACGCCTCAGGGTGCAGGTACTTCTTCGCCATCGCTTTTACCCGCTCCACCGTCACTGCCTGGTAATTGCTGGAATACTTCTGGATATAGTCCATCCCGAGGCCGTACAGCTCCGCACCGTAAAGCGTACCTGCAATCGAGCCGTTCTCCACCAGCCGCCGGGCCGGGAACGAGCCGGTGATGAAATCAATGGCCTCCTGAACCTTCTGCTTGTCTGCGCCTTTGTCCCGCATCAGCTTTATCTGGTCTACCAGAACCTCGGCTGCCTTATCTACATTCTGCGGGTTGGTCCCCAGGTAGGCATACCACGGCCCCGCGCCAAGGCCGGCATCGAAGGTGCTGTAGACTGAGTAGACCAGCCCCATGTCGTCCCTGAGAACGTTTCCAAGCTGGCTCCCAAGCGCACCTCCGCCGCCGAGTACGTAGTTCATGATGATCGCGGCGTAAAAGTCGGGGTCGGATCGCTTGAGGCCGCCTGCATAGCCAAGGATCACGCTGTTCTGCGATTTGTCGGGCATCGGGATGACCTGCTTCTCAACGGCAGTCTGGCGGGGAACACTCGGGATCGGCGGCCTGGGAGGCGCGCCTATCTTCTGCCAATCGCCGAAATGGGCCTTAATCTTTGCCAACGCCTGCTGCGTATCAACATCGCCGACCAGCGCCAGCACCGCCGTCTCAGGCCCATAATGGCTCTTGTAGAAATCGGCGACGTCGTCCCTTGCAATGGCGGACGTGTTCGCCAAATCCTCATCAACCGTCAGCGAATGGTAGGGATGGCCGACAGGAAAAACCTTGCCGGAGAACGCTCGAAAGGCCAGTGAATTGGGATCGTCCTGCTCCTGCTTGATCCCTGAAAGCCGCCTGGCCTTGAGCTTGTCGAACTCATCCTGGGGGAAGGTCGGGTTGCGAAGGGAATCGGAGAGGAGTTCGAGCATCAGGTCCAGGTTCTTCGAGAGCGCTCGGCCCGAGAAACCGGCTGATTCGGTGTCCGCCGACGTGCTGATGCTCATGCCCACGAAGTCTTTGGCCTGCGCGATCTGATCCGCGGTCCGCTTAGTCGTTCCCTTCTGCAGCAGGCCGGCGGTGATCGCCGCCAAACCATTCTTGCCATCGGGGTCCAGCATGCCGCCAGCATTCAAGCCACCTGTGAGGGCGACCGTCGGATTGCTCCGGTTCTCGTAGATGATGATGACCATGCCATTGTCAAGAACCACTCGCGTGGGCTTGATAGTGGGAAGTGAGGGCTTCGCAATAGGAAGTTGGGGCTCCTTCACTCCCAGACTCCCAGACTCCCATACCCCCACACTATCCGTCGGCCGATATGCCGCCCACTTCATCTGCCTGCCCTGAGCCTGTCGAAGGGCTGACTGCCGCCCTTCCTCCGGCACGAACGTCACCACGGACCTGTTCTTATCGGTGAAATACTTCTGCGCCACCCGCTGGAGATCGGCCTTTCTGACCTTACGGACGTTCTCCAGGTACCTATCCAGAAAGCGCCAGGAATGGATCGCCTCGTAATACCCCAACTGCTCGGCCTGGTCGGTAATGCTGTCGTTGGCGTAGACAAAGTCAGCCTCAAGCTGGTTCAGCGCCTTCTGGAGTTCCTGATCCGAAATCTGCTCGGTCTTCAGCCGCTCGACCTCCGCCAGAAGCGCGGACTTCACGTCCTCGATATTGACTCCATCCCGGGCGATGGCCTCCATGATAAACAGATCGGGGTTCTTGTTCGTTATCCCATAGGCGCTCGCGCTCACCGCAAGCTGCTTGTCAATGAGAGCCTTGTAGAGCCGGCTGCTGGCGCCGGAGTCCATTATCTTGTCCAGGATGTCGAGGGCGTAAATGTCGTGATTTCCGATGCCCGGAATGTGATATCCGATGTTCACCCGATAGGATGCCCCCGCCTCCCGGATTACCGCCGTGCGCTCGCCCACCTGCGCGGGCTCGACCTCGGTGACCTTGGGAGGCTCAGGCCCTTTTGGGATTGCGCCGAAGTACTTCTTCGCCATTGCCAGCGCCTTAGGAGTATCGAAATCACCGACGATCACCACTACCGCATTGTTCGGCTGGTAGTAGGTCTTGTAGTGCTTGTATAGCTGGTCCCGGGTGATGGTCTCCACGTCCTTGCGCCAGCCGATGGTCGGCCAATGATACGGATGGGCCTTGAAGGCCAGTGCATAAAGCTCATACATCATCAGCCGGTCGGGGTCATTCTCATTGCCCTCAAGCTCGCTTAGCACGACTGTTTTCTCTGAATTGAACTCCTTGGGGTCGAGGAGGCTGTTCACCATGCGGTCCGACTCGATCTTCATCGCCAGTTCGAGCTTGTCGCTGGAGAGAGTCTCCCAGTAGTAGGTCCAATCTTTCCAGGTAGCGGCGTTGTTCAGGCCGCCGTTGCTGTTGATCAGGCGGTCAATCTCACCCTTCCCGAGGTTCTTCGTGCCCTTGAACTGCATGTGCTCCAGGAGATGGCTCATCCCCGTCTTGCCGAATGTCTCGTTCCGTGAGCCGACCTTATACCAGACATGGAAGGTCACCACCGGCGCGACATGGACTTCCTTGGTCAGGATCTTGAGGCCGTTCGGTAGGACGGTCTCCTGCACCTGGCTGGCGAAAATCGGCGCTTGGAGGATTAGGATCAGCAGGATGACTGCGATAGTTCTGACGGCTCTGTTTCTCACTGGCGCTCTCTCCTGATTTCAGTTGCGCAATTATAGCAGAAAATCCCAGGGGTTACCCACCACTCCAGTACTCCACTACTCCATTACTCCTCCAGTTTTCCACTCGATTTGCCATAATAGAAAAGATTTTCTGCCAAGGGATTGACATAGCTGCCGCACTGTGATACCATGAGTAACCTGCCGATAGCCGGCAGGTCAAAACTCAGGACCGAAGAGCGTTCTCAAATCCACGGAGACGCCGTCCCAAGATTCAGCACTTTTTCTCAATGCGATGTTTCGCGCTGGCTTTGTCATGGGTAGTCACGCCGGGAGGAGGCAGAAGAATGCTTTATTGCAAGCAGGGAAGCGTCAGATTACAGAAAGCGAGCTTACTATCGTTTGCTATCATGCTCGCCGTACTCGAGATGCTCGTTATTCCGGTCGTCGTGTCGGGCTCCAGCGGCCCGGCGGTGAAAGTGACAGTTGCCGCGGATGGCAGCCAATGGGAGTGGGTCTCCACCGAGCGAACAGTCGGCAGAATCCTTAAAGAGGCCGGTATCGCTCTGGGAGCCAAAGACCGAGTCTCACCCAGCCTTAAGACGAAAGCCTTCCGGGCGATGAAGATCACCGTGACACGCATCGACGAGCGCATTGTAACTCAGCGAGAGCCGATCAAGTTCAAGTCAATAGTCAAGTATGACATTCGTTCGTCCGCTCGGGGTGTGATCCGGGAAGGCCAGAATGGCGAGAAAGAGGTCAGGTACCTCGTCACCCTGAAGGACGGCGTCAAGGTCGCGTCCAAGCCGATATCCGCGCAGGTCGTGAAGCAGCCGGTTAATCGGGTGTTCCTCATCACTCATCCGAATCAGTTGGCTTCCAGAGGCGGCATGCCGTTCAAGCGAGTCAGCATGGTCGCGACAGCTTATGCGCCGTTCCACTGTGGAGGAAGCCGAAATGGCCATTGTGCCATGGGCATGATGGCGACCAAAGGCATAGTAGCCGTTGATCCGGGAATAATCCCTCTTGGCACGAAAGTATATGTCGAGGGCTATGGTTTCGCCCTGGCAGCCGATACCGGCGGCGCTATCAAGGGCGCTCGCATTGATCTGTGCTTTGATACTTATGCCCAAGCCATTCGCTACGGCCGCCGAGCGGTCACCGTCTGGGTGCTGGATTAACCCATTAGCCATTAACCATCAACCATTAACCATTCCGATGAACATTGATCTCACATCGCCGGTTCAACTCATGGAGTTGTTCCGGCGATTTGGTTTTCGGCCCAGGAAGCGCTTCGGCCAGAACTTCCTTGTTGACGGCAACGTCCTGAACAAGATCCTCGACGGCGCCGATATCCACGAAGGCGACGTCGTCCTGGAAGTCGGTCCCGGCGCAGGCACCCTCACACTGGCTTTGACTCAAAGAGGCGCGAAGGCGATCGCAGTCGAGGTTGATCGGGATCTGGTTGCCATCCTCTCGGACGTCGCGCCGGGTGCCGAGATTATCAATGCGGATATCCTCAGCCTGAACCTGCCCCAGCTCCTGAGAGACCATTTTGGAGAATCAAAGGTCAAGGTCCTGGGAAACCTGCCCTACTACATCACCAGCCCGATCATCAGCGAATTGCTTCTCGCCCGCTCGCAGATCGAGCGGATCGTGCTCATGGTCCAGAAAGAGGTCGCGGAGCGCCTGAGGGCATGCCCCGGCACGAAGGACTTCGGCTCGATGAGCGTATTCGTGCAGTACTATGCGGAGGTCGAGATCATCGCCCACGTATCCAGGAACGTCTTCCTTCCGCCGCCGGATGTCTCCAGCGCCATCGTTCGATTGACGCCGAGAGAGCGTCCGCCGGTTGACGTCCCCAGCGACGAATTGTTCTTCGATGTCGTCCACTGCGCATTCGGCCAGCGCCGGAAGACTCTCCTCAACAGCCTCTCCGACTGCCAGGCCCTCGGCCTCGTGAAGGAGCAGGTCTCGCAGGTCCTCCATGCCGCCCGCATCGAGCCCTCCCGCCGCCCCGAGACTCTTTCGCTCGAGGAGTTTGCGTCCATAGCGCGAGCCATCGGCTAGGATCGCTCCTCCCCCCGTCTCTCCTCCCTCCTCGTCTTGTTTGACAATCGCTTCCTGACGCTCGTATACTAGTCAGGTGAGTGGCGGGAAAACGGCAGTCGTTCGCTCGTATGCCAAGATCAATCTGAGCCTCGATATTCAGGGCGTGCGCCCGGACGGATATCATGCGATCGAGAGCGTGATGCAGTCCATCAGCCTGCATGATGCCCTGACCCTCACCTTCGGCGAGCCCGGCATTCGGGTAACCTGCGACATGCCGGAGATTCCGACCGACGAGCGAAACCTTGCCTATCAGGCGGCGGCTATGTTTTTCGAGCGCATGGAGATCGAGCCGGCGCTGGATATACATATCGAGAAGCGCATCCCACCCGAGGCGGGCCTCGGTGGAGGAAGCAGTAATGCGGCGGCAGTGCTGAGCGTTCTCGGTTCAGCGTTCGGTGTTCAGGGTTCAGGGTTGTCGGAGCTAGCTGCGGAGATCGGGTCGGATGTGCCGTTTTTCCTGATTGGCGGAACGGCGTTTGTTCGAGGCAGAGGCGAAATAATCCAGCCGCTGACGGATATTAGCCCCTGGTGGCTGGTGATTGTGAAGCCGCCGTTCGGGGTCTCGACCGCTTGGGCATATCGGCGGCTCGATGAGTTGGGGGCGGCAGGCAAACAGATAACCGCCTCGGAGCGTATACGAAACTGTATTGAGAAGGAAGGCTGCCGGGAGCTACCCATGCTGCTTAGCAATGACCTTGAGCTGCCGGCGATCGAGCGCCACCCCGAAATCGGGGATATCAAGAAGGCACTGATCAAGGCCGGGGCGAGCGCATCGCTCATGTGCGGCAGCGGCTCGGCGGTGTTTGGGTTATTTGTGGATGAGGAAACAGCCCGCAGAGCATCAACTAAGGTAGCCGACCTGGGGCAGGTATTCGTGGAGACTACTATCGGAAGGGAATCGCGTTGAGCATACCTGCGGTAATACTGGCCGGTGCACCGGCTGATGCCGAAATGCAGTCAAAGCACTCCGTCAGGAACCGGGCGGAGATTCCGATTGCCGGCAAGCCGATGATCCGGTATGTCGTGGACGCTCTGAAAGGCTCGCACGATGTTGGCAATGTCTGCCTTATCGGGGATATTGATTGTGAGGGCGCGGACAAGGTCATCCCTTCGGCGGGGAGCATGATTGCTAATCTGGTCGCGGGTGTGGAGGCCAGTGAAGGCGCGCACGTCCTGATCTCGACCTCCGATATCCCCATGCTTACCGCCGAGGCGGTGGACGATTTCATCGGGCGATGCGGAGACTTATCCGCCGATCTTTACTATGCGATCATTCCAAAAGAGGAATGTGAAAAGCGCTTCCCCGGCATGCGGCGTACGTACACTCGCCTTGCGGAGGGGACGTTCACCGGCGGCAATATGGTGATCATAAGCTCGGAGTTCGTGCGAAGGAACGCCGATTATCTACGCCAAGTCTTCGAAGTGCGTAAAAAGCCGCTGAAGATCGCGGGGCTGATTGGCGTTGGGACGCTCATACGAGCCATCATCGCCCAAAAGATATGGCCCGGGGCGATCAATCTTCGGCAGCTCGAGAGAACCGCCGGTCGGGTTCTGAACGCTGATCTCAAGGCCGTTGTTACGCCCTACGCGGAGATAGGATCGGATGTGGATGATATTGGACAGATGGAGTATTTCCAGGCAATGGTGAAGTAATGCTAGATCAGATAAACAGGCCGAGCGACCTAAAGGCGCTCTCACGCGAGGAACTCAGACAGCTTGCCGACGAAGTCCGGCAGGAGATCATCGCGCAGGTATCGAAGTCGGGCGGGCACCTGGCGTCGAATCTGGGGGTCGTCGAGCTGACAACTGCCCTCTATGCCGTCTATGACCTGCCCGAAGACATCGTCATCTGGGACGTGGGCCATCAATGCTACGCGCACAAGATCCTCACCGGCAGGCGAGAGCGGTTCGGGACACTGCGGCAGTTCGAGGGCATCAGCGGCTTCCCCAGGCGAGATGAGAGTCCATGCGACCGATTCGGCACCGGCCACGCAAGCACCTCGATCTCGGCGGCCCTGGGATTCGCCAAGGCCCGTGACCTTCGAGGCTCAAAGGAGCGGATAATCGCGATCATCGGCGACGGCGCCCTTACCGGCGGCATGGCCATGGAGGCCCTGAACAACGTCGGCCAGCTCAAGACCGACCTCACGGTCATCCTGAACGATAATGAGATGTCTATCTCCCCGAACGTCGGCGCAATAGCCGCCCATCTGAGCAAACTTCGGATGCGGCCTCTCTACCGGCGGGTGGAGAAACGTGCGAAGAACGTGGTCGAGAACCTACCCATGGGCGGAAAGACCCTCTCCCGAACGGCGGAAGGAATCCTGCACGGCGTGACTCACCTCATGGCCGCCCAGACCGGAATCATGTTCGAGGAGATGGGGTTTACCTATCTCGGCCCGATTGACGGCCATGATATGGAGCTGCTGATCGAGATATTCACCAACGTGAAGAAGCTCGAAGGCCCGGTGTTCGTCCATGTGCTCACAACCAAGGGGAAGGGCTATGAACACGCGGAGAACGACGCGACCGTCTTCCATGGTGTTCCCTCGTTCGAGGTGAAGAACGGAAAGGTTGGCAAGACTCCGGGCGGCATCACGTTCACCGAGGCATTCGCGGACCACATGGTGAGGCTCGGTGAAGAGAATCCGAAAGTAGTGGCGATCACCGCCGCCATGCCTGATGGGACCGGGCTTCAGAAGTTCGCCGAGCGCTTCCCGGATCGGTTCTATGACGTCGGGATCGCCGAGCAGCATGCCGTCACCTTCGCAGCCGGACTCGCGGCGGCTGGTCTGAGGCCGGTCGTGGCGGTATATTCCACTTTCCTCCAGCGGGCGTATGACCAGATCGTCCATGATGTGTGCCTGCAGAACCTGCCGGTGGTATTCGCAATTGACCGGGCCGGGATTGTGGGCGACGATGGCGCAACTCATCACGGGACTTTCGACCTCTCCTATCTGCGCCACATCCCGAACATGACGATCGCCGCCCCGTCCGATGCCTTCGAGCTTCGCGAGATGCTGAGTCTCGCCCTGGAGCACGACGGCCCGTTTGCCATCCGATATCCCCGAGGCCCGAGTCCCATCATCCCTCGCGAAGCGGCCGAGATGGCCCTCGGGAAGGCGGAGGTTCTGGCGGAGGGCGAGGATGTCTGCATCATGGCTGTGGGCTCGGCGGTGAACCTCTCCCTTCGGGCGATGGAGATCCTGGCAGAAACCGGGGTTTCGGCGACTCTCGTGAACGCCCGGTTCGTGAAGCCGCTCGATGAGGAGTTGATCATCGAGCTGGCAAAGAGATGCCCGCGGCTGGTACTCGTCGAGGAGAACGCCGTCCAAGGGGGATTCGGGAGCGCAGTCATCGAGCTGCTGGCGAGCGAGGGGATATGCGACGTTCAGGTGAGGCAAGTCGGCTTGTCGGATGAGTTCGTCGCTCACGGCGCAAGGCCGGTGCTTCGAGAGCTGCACGGCCTCGATCCCGATCATATCGCCCGGGTGGCGGCAGATCTCGTCACGAAGAGGCAGCCGGTTGACTGACGCCATCGAGCGAAGAAAGGCCGAGCACCTGGAGATCTGCCTCAATCGCCCCATGGCGGAAGTCGAGTATTCGGGCATGACCACCGGCTTCGAGCGATATGCCTTCGAGCACTGCACCCTCCCTGAGATGAACCTCGCCGACGTTGATATCTCCACGCGCTTTCTCGGCCGAAGTCTCTCCATGCCCCTGATGATCGCATGCATGACGGGTGGAACTCCGCGTGGGGGCGAGATCAACCGCAATCTAGCGATTGCCGCCCAGAAGCTAGGCATCGCCATGGGAGTCGGCTCTCAGCGGGCGGCGCTGGAAGATTCCTCTTTGATATCAACATACCAGGTCAGGGATGTCGCTCCTGATATCCTCCTGGTTGCCAACCTGGGCGCTGGGTACCTTACGGGCGACATAGCCTGCAAGGCGGTTGACATGATCGGCGCGGATGCCCTGGCCATCCACCTAAACCCCATTCAGGAGGCCCTCCAGCCCGACGGAGATCCATCGTTCAAGGGCGCGCTGGATGCCATCAAGCGGGTTTGCGAGACCCTCGAAGTCCCGGTGATTGTAAAGGAAGTCGGCTTCGGAATATCGGCTGAGGTGGCGGTGATGCTCCGTGACGCCGGCGTGGCCGCGATTGATGTGGCAGGCGCCGGTGGGACTTCCTGGGCGAGGATCGAGGGGATTCGGGCGTCGGGGAGGCTTCAGGAGCTTGCAGGGCAGTTCGAGGATTGGGGGACTCCGACCGCCCGGTCGCTTGAGGAGGTCCGGGGCGCATTGCCTGACCTGCCGCTGATCGCCTCTGGAGGCATCCGAACCGGCCTCGATATAGCGAAGGCGCTCGCATTGGGCGCTGATCTCACGGCCATAGGCCTTCCGCTGCTTCATGAGGCGGCAAAATCAGCGGAAGCGGTGGAAGACTGGATTCTTGCTCGGGCGGATGAGTTGCGTCTAGCCAAGTTCGCAGGTGGGCGACTGATCGCGGTCTGACCAGTCGGACGTGTCGGACAAGTCGGACCGGTCACGCATCATGCATCATGACCCATAGGTCACCACGTAAACCTGCCCGCCCTTGTCATCCGTGATGTATAGCTCCCCAGACTTGCCGACGAGTAGGCTGACCGGCCTGCCCCATGAGCCTCCATTCTGAAGCCAACCAGTGATGAAATCCTGCTGGCCCCCGACCTCCCCATCCTGAACGGCGAATCGGACGACCTTATAACCAGTCGGAATCGTGCGGTTCCACGACCCGTGATAGGCGATGAACAGGTTGCCCCGATACTCGGCGGGGAACATGCTCCCAGTGTAGAAGATCAGCCCGAGGGGAGCAGAGTGCGCTTGAATCGCGATCTTCGGAAGGATCGAATCAGCGACTTTCTGTGGGTACTTATTGTCGAACGCCGGATCGGGGATTCGGTTGCCGTACGCATACGGCCAGCCATAAAAGCCGTCCTGCCGGATGACGTTCACCTCGTCGGGCGGCAGATCGTCCCCCAGGTAATCCCTGCCGTTATCAGTCGCCCACAACTCGCTCGTTCTTGGATTCCATGCCAGGCCGACGGAGTTCCTCAGGCCGGTTGCGAACGTCTCCCTGCCCGAGCCGTCGGCGTTGCATCGGATGATTGATGCCCGAAGAGGGTCCTTCTTGATGCACGCGTTGCAACTCGATCCGACTGAGACATAGAGCTTGCCGTCCGCCGGTCCGAAGGTGATCGTTCTGGTGATATGCTCGCCGCCGGTCGGCAGATTCGGAACGACGACCTGAGACTTAGGCGCCTTGTTGTCCCCCGACCGATACGGATAACGGATGACCCGGCCCTCGTCGGCGACATACAGGTAGCCGCCATGGAAAGCGATCCCGTGAGGGTTATTCAGGCCGCTTGCGTAGACGATGTGACTGTCGGCATGGTGATCGCCGTTCGCATCCGGGAGGATCGTCACCCGGCCTGCGCCCATCTCGGTGACGAACAGGCGTCCGTCGGGGCTGAGAGCCATCATCCGGGGCCCGTCGAGGCTCGATGCGAAAAGGCCGATTCGGAACCCCGGCGGGAGTTTCAGAAGGTTGCTGTTCTTGAAGCCGCTGTCCTGCGAGGCCGGCGGACCGGACTTGCCGGTGCAGCCTGGAACCGCCATAAGCAAAATGGTGACGAGGAACAAAATCAACCGCCTCATGGTACACATTTACCCGATGCGACGGCACGCTATTCCCGGCTGTCAGACGTTTCTAGTGAGGTACTCTTTCAGGATTGCCGGAATGATGAAAAGGAAATTGTAGACCTCGGCCTTTATGGAGACTCCCAGGAAACTCGACGACCAACTGATCTTAGACAGAGCGGGTAGTTTCGGGACCCAACGCGGCACACGATCCATGAATTCCAGATACTTCTCGCCATAACTCTTTGTGAGGACTGCCTCTTCATGCTGGACGACAAAGTAGTAGACCAGGCAGCAGTTCAGGAAGGTGATGGGCAGCAGCCAAAGCTCTTCGCTTGCAACTGTGAGAGCGAGGCATATCAGCGTGTTTCCGATATAGATCGGATTCCGCATGAGCACATAAGGGCCGGTGGTGGTAAGGACCGTCTTGATTTGCAGGCGATAGTGCAGATGCTGCTGGGCCCAGATTCTCAGCGCAAGGCCCATGGCGAACAGGATGCCTGCGACCGCCCAGATGGTGACTGCGTTCTCATACTCATTGAATCTAGTTATGAGGCCGACAACCAATGGTATGGAAACAAGTATCCCGCGCGTACGATAGGCAAAACGGGGGATGGATTGAGACATACTTCACTCCGCAATGGCATTGATAGATGATTCTTCGCTTGCATGGATGTACCCTCCCTCATTCGCCGGGAGGATTCGCCGGGGGACAAGCCGCATTGATAGTTAACCGAACGAAGGAGGTTCATCTATGCCCAACTCGATATACGTCATGCTTGCATGTTTTGTTTTGGCGGCGGGAGTGTGCTCCGGCGCTGCCTTGAATGCGAAGGACTTCGGGACTACGGGCCTTGGTAAGAAGGACGAATCGGCGGCGATCCAGAAGGCGCTGGACGCATGTGCCTCCAAGGGCGGCGGCATCGTCAATTTACCGGCGGGCAAGTACCGGCTGGACAAGCCGATCACGGTGCCCGAAGGCGTCATGCTATCGGGCGAGTGGGAAGCGCCTCATCATGCCCAGCTTACCAAGGGCACGGTAATCCTCGCCTATGCCGGCAAAGGCAAGGAGAACGATCCTCCGCTCGTGAGCCTGTCCCCAAGCAGTGGGGTGAAGGGCATGACTTTCTTCTATCCCGAGCAGCGAATCCCCGGGACTCAGCCCTATCCCTGGACGATCCAGGGCAGCGGGATGCACGGCAGCGTCATCAATGTCACCCTGGTCAACGTCTACAAGGGCATAGACTTCGGTACCAATGCGAATGAGCTGCACTACATCCGCAACGTCTTCGGCTGCCCATTGAAGATCGGTGTGTTCGTTGACCGCTGCACGGACATCGGCCGGATCAAGAACGTCCACTTCAACCCCCATTACTGGGGCAGGGCGGAGGCCGAGGGCGTCCCTCAATGGGGCGACCTGATCGCCTACATCTGGAACAACTGCACTGCTTTCGAGTTCGGTCGCTCTGATTGGGAGTACGTGCTGGATACCTTCTCATTCGGCTGCAAGGTCGGGATGCGCTTCTTCGCGAGTCCGCATGGCGCGTGCAACGGCAACTTCCTGGGCAACGGCGTTGACTGGGCCCAGACGGCAATCCTGGTCGAGCAGACTCAGGAGCCGGGACTTCTCTTCACCAACGGCGAATTCGTTGGTGGAACGGGCGCGGAGACTGCTATTGAGGTAACTGCCTCCCACCGAGGGGTAGTGCAGTTTTCAAACTGCGCCTTCTGGGGGCCGACAAAGAGGGTCGCCAGGATTGATGGCGATGGTATGGTCAGCTTCAACCAGTGCAACTTCGTGAATTGGGCGGAGGGTGTCTATGCCATAGAAGCTGCCGGCGGCGACGTATCCATTCAGGCATGCCGATTCTCGCATGGGGCGAACCACGTGTCGCTCGGCCCGGATGTGAAGACGGCGGTTATCAGCGGGAACACGATGTCGGCGGCGGTGGCGATTGATAACCGCAGCAAGGGCGACGTCCAGATCACCGGCAACGTCTCGAGGGCGAAGAAGGATTAGGGCTCAGGCATCTTCTCGGAGAGAGCCGCAAGGAAACTAGGATCCACGTCAACGCCGTTCTGCAGGCAGAAGTTGACTTCCTTCCACGACGCGGCATAATCACCCTTGCGATACAGTGCCACCGCCAGGTTGAAATGCGGTGCCGGCGAATTGGGGCAAAGCTCCAAAGCTTTGTTGAGATACTCTATCGCCGCATCATAATTTCCGAGCGAGGATAGGTTGACACCAATGTTCTGATAGGTCTCAAAGTCGGGACTGATCCTCAAAGCGGCTTTGTAGTGCTCGATTGACTCTTCATACTGGCCTCGCCCGCCCAGAATGGTCCCAAGATTGTCATGCGCCAGTACGGAATCGGGATTCTTGGCAAGGGTGTCCGTCCATATCGTCTCTTCGTCCATGTAGATATGCGTCTGCTGCCAGGTGAGAACTCCCAGCGTGCCCAGTATGAGCACCGGCAAAGCGAATCGAATCGCATAATCCGCCGCCGCCCACCTCCATTTCCTGAAAATAATCCATGAGAACAGTGCAATCGGACCCAGGCACGCCACGTACTGATAGTGGTCGGCAACGAATGAGTATCTGAAAGTGTAGAGGGAAAAGAAGCCCAGCATCGGGATTAGGGTGATCACGAAGAAGATAGGAGCTGCCATCAGGCCTTTGCCGATCTTGCGGTACCTCCAGATTGCGATCGCCAATATGATGAGAGCCGCCACCCAGACATACTGCCGAGGGTCAGCGGCATTGATGCCCCATTTCGCATAGCTGAAGCTGAGCTTCGTCGGCCAGACCAGCTTGCCCAGGTAGAACCAGATCGCCCTGCCCGCAATGAGCATTCGCTCGACTGCCGAGAATGAGAATTCCTCGCCATAGGTTCCCTGATGATGCCTCTCCCACCAGACTGTCAAGGTCCCCATGATCCCGGCCATGATGAAGAACGGGGCAATATCCCCGATCCGCTGGCGGTTGATGCGCAATCCCTTCAGCCACATCAGAATGAGCAGCGTGAACGGAAGCATACAGGCGGTGGTCTTGGCGAACAGCGAAAGAGCAAACGTGCCGAACGCAAGCTTGTAGTACCAGTGATTGGAGTTCTCCTCATATCTCAGCCAGGCAATGATTGTGAGCAGGTAGAAGAGGGTCGAGAGGGTATTCTTGCGCTCGGTGATCCATGCCACCGACTCGACGTTCACCGGGTGCAGGGCGAATATCGCCCCCGCCAGCCATGCTCCTCTTATGCCCAGCTTGCTGAGCACCAGCCAGACGAGCAGCGCATTAATGATATGGATGAGGACATTGACCAGATGATAGCCAAGTGGATCGAAACCCCAGAAAGCATGCTCTATCCTGAAGGTCGTGTACACGAGGGGGAAGTACTGGGATGGCGAATCGAATGAGAACCAGATCCGCTTCAGGCCGTTAGCATCGGTAAGCAGCGGATTGGCCGTCACGTAGGCGTCATCATCCCAGACGTACCCACAGTGGATGACCGGCAGGTAGACAACGAGCGTGAGCAGTATAAATGCCCCTGCAGCCATCAGGGTCTTCGTCGGTTGGCTGAACGCTGGCTTTCTCATTCCGGTCCCAATCTAGCATAACGCATGACCGGCGTCAAGGCAGACGGGCTCTCCAGGACGCCTATTCCTGCCCCGGATCGGGCATCACTTTGGATAGGTCTGTGAGGAACGCCGGATCTACGCGCTCACCTCGACGTTGGCATACATGCACGTGCTTCCAGGCCTCGGAATACTGCCCCTTGATACATAGAACAACCGCTATACTGAAGTGAATGTCGCGGTGCGCCGGATTGAGTTCCAGAGTCCGAAGGTAATAGCAGAGTGCCTCGTCCGGGCGCCCTTCGTTGGCCAGCCTGTTCCCGAGATTGGCGCAGGCCATCCAAGACGAGGGGTTCTTGGCAAGCGTGTCCCGCCAAAGGGTCTCAGCGTCCTTGTATATGTGAGCCTGCCGCCAGGTAAGAATTCCCAAGATCATCAGGATCAGCATTGGAACTGCCAGAGGAATAGCAAGCTTCCTGTCCCTTACTCGCCATGTCTTGAGCATGCCCGCTGAGAATAGAGAGATCGGCCCCAGGCAGGCCACGTATTGATAGTGATCGGCCACGTATGTGTACCGGAATGTGTACAGGGATATGAAGCCCAGCATTGGAGAGAGGACGGCGGCAAAGAACCCAAACGCTAGCAGAGGCCCGTATCCGAACCATTTCCTTTGGAGCCACAGGACCGCTGCCAATACGATGAGCGCTGCAAGCCACGTCCAGCCGATCGGATCGCTCGGGTCGAGCGCCCATTTTGGATAGCTGAACGTCAGCTTTGCGGGCCAGACAAGCTTGCTGAGGTAGAACCATATCCCGTGACCGGCAAGAAGCACTCTTTGTATAGGTCGAAGGTCAAACTCAGGCCCATGCGTCCCCTGATGACCCTGCTCCCACCATACGGACAGCAGTCCCATGGCAATCCCCATTACAAGGAATGGAGCAACTTGCCCTGCTCGCTTCCAATCCACTCGCTCTCCCTCGATCCATAAAACGATTATCAGGGCGGCAGGTATAGTGCAGGCCGTCGTCTTGGCAAACAAGGCAAGCGCATACAAAATCAATGCCAGCCCGTAGTATCTCCATCGCTGGGAGTCCTTGCTCGTGAATCTCAGCCAGGAAATGATAGTCAGAAGGGAGAAGAGGGTTGACAGGGTATTCTTTCGCTCGGTGATCCATGCCACCGACTCGACGTTCACCGGGTGCAGCGCGAAAATCGCGGCTGCCAACCATGCTCCCCTTATGCGAAGCCTGCTGAGCACAAGCCAGACGAGCAGCGCATTAAGGATGTGGATGAGGACATTGACCAGATGATAGCCAAGTGGATCGAAACCCCAGAGAGCATGCTCCATCCTGAAGGTCGTGTACACGAGGGGAAAGTACTGGGATGGCGAATCGAATGAGAACCATATCCGCTTCAGGCCGTTGGCATCGGTAAGCAGCGGATTGGCCGTCACGTAGGCGTCATCATCCCAGACGTACCCGCAGTGGATGGCCGGCAGATAGACGATCAATACCATGAGCACAAGTGCGCCGACGCCTATGAAAAGTCGCTTGCTCCGCAGAGCTTCAGATGATCTGGATTTCACTTGGGTTCCGGCATAAGTTTTGATAGGATCTCCAGGAAACGACGATTGGGCCTGCCTCCATACTTGCGGACTAGCTTGATCTCTTCCCAGGCGCGGGCTGCATCCCCTTGGGTATAGTAAGCGAAAGCAAGGTTGCTATGGGCATCAACCAATTTCGGTTTGATCTGAATGGCGGCTTGATACTCTTCGATCGCCTGGTCTATCTCGCCTAGCTTTCTATATGCTACTCCGAGACACATATAGGCTTCCGCAAAGCTGGGATCGGCCTCGACAGCCTTCTGATACTCCTCAATCGCTCTGTAAGCATCTCCCTTCAACTCGAATTGGATGCCTTGTATGCAATGATCCATTGCTCCGGGCCGCAGAGGCTCTCGCCGCCGAGCCAACTGTAAGTTCCGATACGCTTCTTCCCACGTGGGGTTGATCCTCAGAGCCGCCATGAAATGGTCGGCCGCATCGCTTGCCTTGCCTCGCCGAAGTAGAGCAATCCCCAGGTGAGTATGAGTGCGAACTCTATCAGGGGTGGATTTGATAGCGATCTTATAGCGAGCGATCGCCTCGTCATATTGGCCTCGGGCGGCGAGTATTTCCGCATAGTTGTAGTTTGCCTCGGAACTCATGGGCGAAATCTTGAGCGCCTGCTTAAGACACTCGATCGCCCGCTCCACATGTCCTGTCCGGGCATACACGGCACTCATGCCAACGTACGCCTCCGCGCAATCCGGAACTGCCTTCAGGCATTCCTGGTACTGGGCAATCGCCTCGTCATATCTGCCCTCGTGGTATTCGGAACCCGCCAGGTTGATGTAGGCCATCCAGGCAGCAGGGTTCTTCGCCAGAGTATCCCGCCAGAGGGTCTCCACGTCATGATATGCATGGGTCTGACTCCAGGTTAATAGACCTAGAATGATGAGTATTATTAGCGGAATGGCGGTAGGAACCGAGAACTCCCTGCCTCTTATGCACCATTTCCGGCTGATGCCGACCGCAAAGAGAACTATCGGCCCCACACTCGCCACATATTGGTAATGATCCGCAACGAATGAGTATCGAAACGTATACAGGTCGATGAATCCCAGCACCGGCGCAAGATTGGCCACGAAAAAGGCCAGGGAGAGAATCGCCGCTGATCCAAGACGCTTCCTCGAAAACCACAAGGCGGCAGCCAGCAGAATAAGAGTTCCAGGCCATAAGTACTCCAGTGGATTGCCGGTGTCTGGAAACCATTTGGGGTAGCTGAATGTCAGCTTGATCGGCAACACTAGCTTCATCAAGTAGAACCAGACGGCGTGCCCGGCAATCAACGGCCGCTGTCCTAATTCAGCGAACTGCAGACCTTTGATGCCGTGCACATTCTGCTCCCACCAAACTGATAGCAGGCCCATTGCTACTCCCATCGCCAAGAAGGGAATAGTTTGCCCCACTCGCTTCCAGTCAACTCGCTCGCCCTTCACCCAGAGAACGATGAGGAGGGTGGCGGGGAGCGTGCAGGCGGTCGTTTTCGCAAAGAGCGCAAGCGCATACAGGATCAACGCCAGGCCATAGTATCTCCACCACTGCCCGGCATCTTTGCTCGCGAACCTCAGCCATGCCAGGACGGTCAGGAGGTAGAAGAGGGTCGAGAGAGTATTCTTCCGCTCAGTGATCCATGCCACAGACTCGACGTTCACAGGGTGCAGGGCGAATATCGCCCCCGCCAGCCATGCTCCTCTTATGCCCAGCTTGCTGAGCACCAGCCAGACGAGCAATGCATTGATGATATGAATGAGGACATTGACCAGATGATAGCCAAGTGGATCGAAACCCCAGAGAGCATGCTCCATCCGAAAAGCCGTATAGACGAGTGGGAAGTACTGGGAGGGCGAATCGAATGAGAACCATATCCGCTTCAGGCCGTTAGCATCGGTAAGCAGCGGATTGGCCGTCACGTAGGCGTCGTCATCCCAAACGTATCCGCAGTGGATGGCCGGCAGATAGACGATCAGTGTCAGCAGTATCAATGCCCCTGCAGCCACCAGGGTCTTTTTGAGTTGGCTGTTTCCAGGCTTTCCCATTCCAGCCCAATCTAACACAACCCCTAACCGGCGTCAAGGCAGGAGGTAGGTTTGCCCACGGTGAAATGTGGATTCTGGACTGGAGGCGCAAATGGACTCACGCGAGCGAATCCTGACTACTCTCAAGGGCGGCATCCCGGATAGGATCGGGCGAGCCGACAGCATTTGGAGCGAGACCTTCACGCGATGGAGGTCCGAGGGCCTGGAGGAAGGGCAGGACGTCGGCGAGCTGTTCGGCTTCGACTTCTATGGAATCGGGGGCGGCGACCTGAGCCTCAGGCTCCAGACCGAGGTCTTCGAGGACACGGACGAATACATCCTGCACAAGGATGCGAACGGCGTCACCCGCAAGGACATCAAGCGCGAGTCGGGCCATACCCCTCAATGGCTGGAGCACACCATCAACACCGGCAAGGACTGGTATGCCTATAAAGATCGCCTGGTCCTCAGCGACGAGAGAGTGCCTGGAAATATCCTTGAAGTCTCCGTGGCGGCCGAGAAGAGCCGGAAGTTCGCCTACTTCAGCAGCGTGGAGGCATACGAAGCCGCTTGGCCTGTCTTCGGCCAGGTGAACATCTTCACGCTAATGATGGATGAGCCGGATACCGCCGCCGACGTCTTCAATACCTACACCGACATGATCATCGGGATGGCGCAAAGATACATAGACAAGGGCGTGTACTTCGACGGCGCGTGGTTCTACGGCGATATGGGCTATCGGAACTCGACCCTCTTCTCGCCCGCCTGCTATGAGGAGCTTCTCTGGCCGGCGCATCGGCGGATGTGCGACTTCTTCAATTCGCACGGCAAGCCGGTGATCCTCCACTCGTGCGGGAAGATCGAGGCGCTGATCCCGAAGCTGATCGAGGCCGGGTTTGCCGCCATCCAGCCGCTGGAGGCGAAGTGCGGGCAGGACGTCCGCGTGCTGAAGGAGCGGTTCGGAAACAAGATCACGTTCTTCGGCAACATTGACGTCCGCAAGCTCTCGGGGACGAGGGCGGACATCGAGGAGGAGATCACCAGCAAGCTCCCGGTCGCCATGAAGGGCGGTGGGTATATCTTCCACTCCGACCACTCCGTCCCGCCCACGGTCTCGTTCGATAACTACCGCTATGCGATCGAGTTGATTGATAAGTACGGGAGATACTGATCAGTGGGTTTTTGTATGCTACTTGATTAAGACAGGGCTTCGTGAGATAATGGTCACTGGCAATCCAAACGCTCGACTAGCGCCGGAACGGCAAACCAAGAATGTAAAGGCAAGTGGATGATAGAGGTCTTATGCTCTCCGTTTCATCCTACACTCCAGGAATTCATTGATGGGTTAAGAACCGAGTGTCTCATCTGCTCCCCTTACGTTACGATGGGTCCCGCAGTTACGCTTGTAACGGCTGCAGAGCGCAAACGCATTCAGAACTCCTTGTCTGTTAAGTTGATCACCGACATTTCCGCTCCCAATATAGTCAATGGCTCGACAGATATATCAGCACTCCTACTGATAGCCGAGCGCATTCAAAAGACCGAGATAGTCTACCTTCCAAGAATACATGCGAAGGTATACATATCCGGGGACTCCCTTGCCATAATCGGCTCAGCCAACTTTACCGATGGTGGTATGACGAGAAACCTTGAATATGGTGTAAGCGTACGGGAACCTCCAATTGTACGCAAGATCGCGGTCGATCTTGAACGGTATTCGCAACTAGGGGGACTTGTTACACGACCCCGACTTGTAGAGTTGCTGGCCCGAGTGAACAAGCTTCAGGAGGCCATTCGTGAAGAGAAGAATGCGATCAACCGTAAGCTCCGATCACTCACGGATGTATTGCAGAGAGATGCCGAAGATGAGCTTGTGAGGGTGCGGATACAAGGTCGGAGCATCAATGCAATATTCGCTGAAACGATCCTGTATCTGCTTGCCCATCGTCCCATGACTACGGTAGAGCTCCACAGTCGCATTCACGACATGCACCCTGATCTTTGTGATGATACCGTCGACCGCGTGATTGATGGACAACGGTTCGGCAAACTCTGGAAACATAGTGTGCGCAACGCGCAACAGCATCTAAAGCGCACGTCGAGAGTATCGTTCGACTCCCGAACTCACACCTGGGCGGTCGCACGCTAGTCTGGACTAATGGCCGGCCTCCTTTTGCTGTTGAAATGAGCACCGACCATGACAAGGGAAAACATAACGGTCGTCTGTTGCTGGCTTCTTCGTGAGGCAGGAAACCTCGGATCGGTTTTCATCGTCTAAGTCTTTGGCTCGGGGTAGTATACTGAGTCGGATTGAATAATCGCAGAAAATGCCTGATTACCCCCTCCTCCGCAGGAGAGAGGGGGTTGTGCTCGTGTGTGCCGAAGGGAGAATCATGCCGCAAATCATTGTTGACAACCTTGTGAAGACTTTTCGCGTTGCCGAGCGCCAGGCCGGGACCTGGGGGGCGGTTCGAGGCCTCGCACGCCGCCGATATCGCGAAGTCTGTGCCCTCGACGGAGTTTCCTTCTCGCTGGAAAAGGGCGAGCTGGTCGGCTATATCGGCCCGAACGGCGCGGGCAAGTCCACCACCGTCAAGGTGCTCTCCGGCATCCTCGTCCCCGACTCCGGCCGCTGCGAGATCGGCGGGCGGACACCCTGGAAGGATCGCATCGCGCACGTGCGAGACATCGGCGTTGTCTTCGGTCAGCGAACCCAGCTCTGGTGGGACCTCCCGGTCATCGAGTCATTCGAGCTTCTGCGGGACATCTACCGAGTCCACGAGAAGGAATATGCTCGATCAAAGGATGAGCTTATTGATCTCCTCAGCCTCGACCCGCTCCTGGACACGCCGGTTCGCCAATTGAGCCTCGGGCAGCGGATGAGGTGCGACCTGGCGGCGGCGCTGCTTCATTCGCCCGCGATACTCTTTCTCGACGAGCCGACCATCGGCCTGGATGCAGTCTCGAAGCTCGCCATCCGCGACTTCATCAAGCGTCTTAATAGGGATCGCGGGGTGACCGTCATCCTCACGACCCACGATATGGACGACATCGAGGCGCTTTGCTCGCGAGTGATCCTAATCGGCGACGGGCATATCCTCCTCGACGGCACGCTCGAGGGACTCCGCGCCAGCGTCACGACCGAGCGCCGATTGATAATTGACCTCGCCGAAGAAGATGGCGATCTGGCGCATCCCAAGGCGGAGGTCGTCATGCGCGAGGGCAGCCGGATTCAGCTCAGGTTCTATCCTGACCAGATCTCGCCGGCAAAGCTGATCAGCGATATCACGTCCAAGCACGTAATCCGAGACCTGTTCGTCGAGAATCCGCCGATCGAGGAAGTCGTGGCCAGACTATATACGGAGAGGCAGGCATGAGGTCGTATTGGGCCATAATCACCGCCAGGTTCAGGATGCTCCTTCAATACCGCATGGCGGCGGTCGCAGGGTTGGGAACTCAGCTTTTTTGGGGGCTGATGCGGGTGATGATCTTCACCGCATTCTATCACTCCACGAGCAAGGCCCAGCCCATGAGCCTCGAGCAGGTGATCACCTACGTCTGGCTCGGCCAGGCGATGCTCGGCATGTTGCCGTGGAACGTGGATACCGAGATACGCCTGATGATCCGCACCGGCACGGTGGCTTATGAACTCGTGAAACCGCTCGATCTCTACTGGCTCTGGTTCAGCCGCTCTGCGGCAATGCGGACCGCCCCCACCATCTTGCGATCTGTGCCGATGTTCGTCATCGCCGGGCTGTTCTTTCACATGCAGCTTCCGGCCTCATGGGCTTCCGGCGGAGCATGGGCGCTCTCCATGGGCGCTGCGCTTCTGCTGGCATGTGCGCTCACCACTTTGCTTACGATGTCCATGCTATGGACGATTTCCGGGGAAGGAATCGCGCGATTCCTGATGATCGGAGTCATGGTCTTTTCGGGCATGATAGTTCCTCTGCCGCTATTCCCGGACTGGGCTCAGTCCGTGCTCAACTTCATGCCCTTCCGAGGCATCGCCGATATACCCTATCGCCTCTACACCGGCCATATATCTGCCGATCGAGTGCTCTGGGTCGTCGGCCATCAACTAATATGGACATTGGCGATAGTCATAATCGGGCGATGGGTTCTATCCCTCGGCACTCGCAAGCTCGTGGTGCAGGGAGGCTAGAATGGCTGATTCACTGAGGCTTTATCTGCGCTATATCGGCGTCTCGCTTCGCGGCCAGATGCAGTACCGCGCCTCGTTTATCATGCTCTCCATCGGCCAGTTGCTGGTGACGGCAGTCGAGTTTGCGGGAATCTGGGTGCTCTTCGACCGCTTCGGCAGCGTCCGAGGATGGACTCTGGCAGAGGTCGCGATGTTCTATGGTATGGCAAACATCTCCTTCTCGATCGCCGATGCCCTCTGCCGCGGATTCGACCGCCTTAGCGATTTGGTCAGGAGCGGCGAGTTCGACCGCATCCTGCTCCGGCCAAGGACCACCACCCTGCAACTGCTCGGCCAGGAGTTGATCCTGTTCAGGGTCGGGCGACTTGCTCAGGGGCTGGCGGTCCTTCTCTGGGCAA
>Ga0307380_10001396_pt1 | contig 35419 bp, 43 predicted proteins | sample UN3MG_FD_202239 | JGI IMG/M metagenome (GOLD analysis project Ga0307380, IMG submission 202239) | Soil microbial communities from Risofladan, Vaasa, Finland - UN-3 | ecosystem: Environmental > Terrestrial > Soil > Coastal area > Acid sulfate soil | place: Finland: Risofladan, Vaasa | collected...
ATCATCTACCCTTATCCATCCACTGCCGCCGTGACCAGTCTGCTGGGCAACATCCCAGGATTCATAATCAAGGTGAACGAGGTAAACTTGATTCTCAGAGTCATCTTCAAGTTCAAACTCCATCCAGCTTGTATTATCATTCCAGTAATCTGGTGTGCCCCTATGGTCAAGTCCGAATCCCAATTCAAAATCCTGCCCACTCTCGGCATCATAGAATATACCCTTTCCTGATTGTTTCCCTCCGACTTCATCAACCTTTTGAAGATAAATGTAAGCCGAATCTCCAAAGTTATGATGACCTTCCGTGATGTTCTTTCCAGTTGAAATGACCCTTCTATCAATATAAGGTACATGAATTTCAAACCAGATTCTATCCGTTATGCTGTCCGGAGCAGATGTGTTTGATGTATCCTCATTATCCTTGTGTATCTTTATCCCTCTAAATCCAAAAAGGTCATCCTCGATGTTGGGCCAGGGTGTCCCCCCGTCATCATAATAGTAGTAACCAATAAGATGTTCACCATGCTCATCGATTGTATCGACATATACACTCTCTGCGTAGCTCATTATATAAATTTTGGTCGATTCGGGGTCTCCCCCTTCTCCTACACCCTTTGTTGAGCCTCCATATGCAGATAGATAAGCGATGAGTTTTTGTATGAATGCATTACTCGGTCCTTCACTTGGTGAAACTGGACTCTTGCTGCAGCTAATCACGACTCCGACCAGCAGCACAATCAAACCCAAAACCAGCAAGATTCTTCCGTGTTTCATCCGACACCTCCTTTCGTTTTCTTTCTTTTTCATCTCAACCTAATAATATATCAAGTTCCGTGCCAGGACCTTCAATAAAAGGTTAAGTTACTTATTTGTAAGGGGATAGTTTAATTCTGAATAATTTAAAACTGTATCGAATTTGATACAAAGAAACTACTTCTGTATCATTTTTGATACAGAAGTTTCACAGCATCCTGACACTCCACATCAAACGAACTAGTCTTGGACCGTGTCAAAGTCCTATCTGTGGGACCATTTGAGCTTAGGAACTCACCTGCTTTACGAAACACCTAAGGAACAAAGCAAAGTCAGGTGCAGCGGTTTGTTACTCATTTTCACTAAAAAGCCTGCCTTGCATTGTATATGCTTTTATTCTTTCCTTTGCTAATTCAACATACTTAGTGTTATTATCATACCCTATATAATTACGATTTGCTTTCAAAGCTGTTAAACACGTAGTTCCACTACCAACAAAAGGATCTAAAATCATATCTCCTTTGAAAGAATAAAGCTGTATTAAACGATATGGCAATTCTTCAGGAAATGGAGCAGGATGACCTATTTTTTTGGCTGAAACAGCAGGGAAAGTCCAAACACTCTTGGTCCATTCTAAAAATTGTTCTTTTCTAATTGTATTTTCTTTTTTGCCTTTCTGCCGCGAAAAACTTTCCTTGCAAAAAACCAATATATATTCATGAATATCTCTTAAGACAGGATTGCCGGCAGACATCCAACTACCCCATGCTGTTGAAGGACTTGCACTTGAAGCCTTATTCCAAATGATTTCTCCTCTCATCAAATAACCAATTTCTAACATTCCTTGAATTATGTAACCGTGCAAAGGGATATATGGTTTTCTACCCAAATTGGCTATATTGATACAAACGCGCCCCCCTGGAACGATTACTCTGTAAGCTTCTTTCCATACTCTATTCAAGAAATCCAAGTACTCATTTAATGATAAATCTTCATCATATTCTTTTGAAACATTATATGGTGGTGATGTTATCATTAGGTGAATGCTATTATCTGGTAATTCCGACATTTGTTCACTTGATTTACACAAAATCTGATTAAGATATTTTTCATCAATAGGGTTCTCGACATATTCTACTTTTTTTCCGTGAGCTATGTTTTCATAGAGGCGACTCGTGTAAAATTTCGTAGCATCGTGGTTTATTCTTCCAGGAGTTCCAAAAGAACTCGTTTTCGTTCCAGTACGTTTATATGACATTGAATTATTCCTTTAATAAAGCCAAAAACTTTTCAGCCTTCAGTTTGTAAGTTGGTTCTTGATTAGCAATTTCTATGATTCTACCTAATTCTTCTTTTGTTTTCATGCTCGAAAAAAACTCTCTGCCTTCTTCAAATAGTCTTTCTAAAGAATTATCAAGTTCTTCATAAGAGTCAAACCGGGTAAACCCTTTGTCCTGTGTTGACTTGATGTTTTCTTCATTGTTGTCTAAAGGATTAGGATTTATTGACCAAAATCCTTGGATAATTCCCGCCTTACATAGATGGTCAACTTTCGAATAATAACTTGAGGTAATTGGTGTATTTCCCAGGATGATAATTGGTATTTTAGTTGCTCTATAGCCAGATACTCGAATATTTATGCTTTTGCCAATAGCTTTTAACATGGAATCAGAACGCAATAAACCTGGAGTGCCTTGATGAGTTCTATAGTCACCTAAGCAGAGCAGTTTGCCTTTTACCAATTTCCAATTCCACACTATGGACATTTTCACTTCAAAAATAGCAAGAATATCTTCTGGCTTTTGTTCTCTTTGCTTTGATTTACAAATTCCAACATCGGCAGGTGACTGAGGAGTTAGACCAATTTCTTTACAAATTACTCCCTGTACTGCAAACAAGCCTTTGTCTTGCACAAATTGTTGGACCAAGTTTACCGAATATTTTTCCGTAAATTGACCAATTAAGGCATTTCTACTTTGCAAAGTGGTCTTTTTCCCTTTATAGGATTTAGGCCAGTAAGCATAATAATAGCCATCGTCCGCAACATAAAAAAGCTGCTCTGGTTCAGCAAAATTTTTCAACGACTCTGTAAAAAACTCAATTTCTTTTTGTTTAGTCCACAATCCTTCCATCATTTATCCTATCAGATTTTAAACTCAGCACAAACTCATACAGCAAGAAACAAAAATTACATCAGGTTTCATATTGACACATTATAGAGAAATTGATATTTTGTCAAGAAGAAAAATGTCTGTGAGATAGAAAAGTCATTTCCGTGATTGTCGTCTTAGGAAGGGAGTAAAAGAGAAGGCTAACAGCAGGATTGAAACAGCAACAACTATCCAGGCAAACAGGTCTCCAAACCTCGTATAGAAAGAATAACCGTTCCTCAGAGGAATTTCTCCATCAACAATAGTTCTTTCAAAAATCTTGCTCTTCTTCAGCACCCTTCCATACGGGTCAATAAGCATACTGATTCCAGAATTTGCACATCTTGCAACACTTATTCGATTCTCAACCGCTCTGAAAATTGCCATCTCTGCATGCTGGTATGGACCTGCGGTTCTGCCGTACCAGGAATCTTCGGTAATATTCACCAGTAACTCAGCATTATTTCTTACAAACCTTCTCACAAGTCTGGGGAAAATAGCCTCGAAGCAAATCAAAACGGAGAATCGAAATGTTCCTTGATTAAGAACAGTAAAATTGTCTCCAGGTGAGAAATCTCCCTGTCCAAGATGTATCTTTGTCAAAAAAGGGAAAGTGTTATCAAAGGGTAGATGCTCACCAAAAGGGACAAGGTATATTTTTCGGTATTTTCCCTCAGTTTTACCCTCTCCGGATATTAGGAAAGCTGAGTTGTAGATGTGACTTTCACTCCTCTTTTTTCCTGGAACATACTCCGGTGCTCCTGCAATTACAGGGATTCCACCCTCCTCAACCAATTCCTTTATTTTATTGATACACTGAGAGCCTTCCCTGTAATAACAAGGGATAGAAGTTTCAGACCATACTATAAGGTCCGAACCACACTCTGAAGCTTTAAGTGTAAGCTCTTCAAGCGTAGAGATTCTTTCCTCCTCCTCATTGGCTCTCTTAATTTCTGGAAGAATATTAGCCTGTATGAGTGATACTCTTACTGTTTTTTGTTCATTGTTTTTCTTCATTACATAGTTTCCAATGCTTATGCTTAGCAAAAGAAGCAGAATAAAGCCTGATACTCCAATCATTCTTTTTTTCCAGGACTGCTGTCTTAGAGACCAATAAATCAAGCTATTACAGAGGAGAACAAAGAAACTGATGCCTGCAACTCCACTAATAGATGCAAGCTGAATCAAGGATGGAATGTTGGACAATGAATAGCCCACACTTCCCCAGGGAAAACCCACCTCTCTCGTGAGAGACCTGATAAACTCTAAAGAAACCCAGAAAAAAGGAAATGAGAAGATTGCCAGAGTTATTGAAAATTTCTTCAACCTTGAAGTGAGAACAGCAACCAATCCCCAATAGCAAGATAGATAAAAAATCATTAGCAAAACACCCAGGAAAACTAATATCCTGCTTACATCCTGAACATTTACAGCGGTTATCCACCAGAAGATACAAGCATTCGAAAGAAACCCAAAAATGAAACCTGAAAAAAATATCTTTTTCTTGACTCTTAGAATCGAATGGAGATATGGTAGAAAAGCAACAAAAATGAGAAATCTAAAAATCGGATGAGACGGAGCAAAGGAAAGAGCGAACAAAAGAGCAGTCAGAAAGGGAAACAAAATATTAGTCAATCTTAATCTCTTTTTTCTCTCTTGCCGATTTATAGATTGCATCGATAATTTTCGCCATTTCAAGACCCTCCTCCACTCTAAAAATTGGGTCTTTGCCTTTTCTTATGCATTCAACGAAATGTTCAGCCTGAAGATAGAACGAGAGTTTGAAGGCATTTTTCGAGGCTTCAACATTGGGGGTCACATTAACAATTTCCCCGTGCATTCGTTTATAGATCTTGAGTGGATTGAGCAATGCGCTGCCATTATCTCCAAAAACATTGAAATATGTGAAATCTTTTTCAAATAGCAGGGTCCAACTTACCTCGATAGTCAGTGTTATTTCATCCTCCATTTGCAGCAAAACTATGGCAGAATCCTCAACTTTCCTTTTCTTATTGAGAAAGTGGGCACTTCCAGCAACCCTCTTCACTTTTCGACATCCAAGTAGCCACAGCGCCTGGTCGAGCAGATGAACACCAAGATTGAGCAGTGCACCTCCACCTGATCTTTCAAGGATATTCTTCCACGAATCCTTATCAGGAATCCCTTCCCTCTGAAGCCAGCCTGTCTTGGCATAAAATATTTTGCCAATTTCAACATCAATAAATTTCTTCAGCATCTGCACATCGGGGCGGAATCTATTATTCAAACCAAGCATAAATTTGATATCCGAATTATTAACCAATTCGCAAATTTCAAGTGCTTCAGCAGAGCTCCTTGCAAGAGGTTTCTCACAAAGGATATGCTTTCGAGCACCGCATGCAGCCTTTATAATTGGTAAGTGAAGATTATTCGGTGTAGCAATAACAACCGCATCAACCTGTTTATCAGCAATCAGCTTCTCATAGTTTGTGTAGGTTCTAGAAATCCGATGTTTCTTGGCTAAAAATCTCAATTTCTCTTCATCCGTATCGCACAGTGCCACCAATTCAGCCTTGCTAATTGACTTGATTGCGGGTATGTGCCCTGTTTGCGTCACAGCACCCGAACCAATAATACCAATTCTTATCTTTGATTCATTCATGTAATGTCCTTTCCTGTTAATATCTTTACTCTTCTTCCTTCTATTTTCAATCTTCCTTCCGCAAAGAGCTGAATTGCCTTCGAATAAATTTCATGCTCATGCTTCAGAATTCTCATGCTCAAAGAATCAATGGTATCATTATCATGTACTATTACAGGCTCCTGGAGAATTATAGCCCCTCCATCAACACTTTCATCCACAAAATGAACGGTGCACCCGGAAACCTTCACACCATATTCTAAAGCCTGTTTTTGCGCTTCCAAACCTTTGAATGAAGGTAAAATTGCAGGATGAATATTCATAATTTTCCCTCTAAACGCTTGCAAAAACGGTTTTTTTAGTATCCGCATAAACCCTGCAAGCGCTACTAATTTTACATCCTTCTCCTTCAATGCTTTTATATATTGTTGTTCCGCTTCTCCCACGAGTGCTGTTTTTTTCTCTGTACAGGGAATAAAGCGTGCTTCCACTCCATAATCGGAAGCAATTTCCAGTGCTCGTGCACCTTCCTTATCACTTATAACAATAGCTACTTCGGCATCCAACTTATCCTCTTTGATATGCCTTAGAATTGCTTCTAAGTTACTTCCTCTTCCAGAAACAAGCACACCGACAGAAAAACTCATCTCACACTCCTTAGTATTGTATTCACTCAGATAACCTGGTTACATCAACGCATAGGCACACATAGAAACAGCCAACCCACTTTTTTCTCTCTAATATCATAAACTAAATCCATTGTCAATATCAAACACTTGAACCTTACTGTAAAAAGTGCTGTTTTTTGTCGGCTGCTGAGAATTGTTAGATGTCATCTTATTAATTTCAATAATAAACATTTTTTATAATTTTCGAAATCTTTATCAGTAGTAAAGATAACAAGATTTTCCAAGTATGCCACTGCGCAAATCAAAAAATCAATAGTTGAACCCTGGATGCCTTTATGTCTACAGAGATTACTAAATTCTGCTGCTTTTTCAAAATGCTCGGTTTTTAGTGAAATGTCTTCAAACGAAGAAAGCAATTCTTTTAATTGACCGAATTGCCTTGTGTCTGATATGCCTGAAAGAAGTTCCTGTCGAATGGGACCGATTATTGTAACTCTGCCGTCTCTAATTAAATCCTTAAGTTTTTTTGTGAGTTCCGTGTCGGGACATTTGTGACGCAACGTTTTGGACCATACGCAGGTATCAACTAAAACTTTCATCGGTTTCTTGCTTTTTTATAGTCATAAATCCTGTCAAAATCAACTGACCCAAAAAGCTTGAGAATATTCAATTGCTTTTTATGAGCAATATATTCCTTCAAGGCCGCTGTCACAGTCTCTCTTTTGGTTTTATGGTGTCCAACCCTTAAGGCTTCCATAATTAATTTGTCATCTAATGCTAAGTTCGTTGCCATCTTACACCTCCATTTACACAGAATATAACACACTATTATGTGTAAGTCAAGGTCTTTTTTTAATTTTTTGTTCTCTATATTTTTTCATCTAACATAAGGTTATCAACAAAAAATAAAAATTGCACATCTCTCTCTACTCGAGATGTTCTTTAATAAAATTCCTGTATTCGGAGTGTATCTTTACTGCTAAAATCCCAGGCTTGCCATTTGATATTACGTTTGCATCGATCTTTACAACAGGCATTACTTCAGAGACAGTGCTTGTAAGAAAAACCTCTAAAGCTTCAAGACACTCTTCAAGGTATACCTTTTTTTCCTTCACTAATATTCCTAAGGATTCCGCAATTTCTATAACAGCAGCACGTGTAGTTCCAGGCAGAATATTGTCGAGTTCTGGTGTATAAAGAACATCCTTCTTGACAACAAAAATAGAAGAACTCGTGCATTCTGTTAAATAGTCACCAACATTATCTTTCCTTGTGAGAAATGCCTCATAAGCACAAGCTCTCTTAGCTTTTTCTTTTGCCAGCACATTAGGCAGGAGATTGATTGATTTAAGATGGCAATATCCCCATCTGATGTCAGGTTGCGTAATAACTTTTACACCCTTGTCCCAGCATCCTTCTGGCATTTGCCTTAGAGGATTCAACACCATAAAGAAGTTAGGATTTGTATTCTTTGGGTAGGGATGATATCTCGGAGCTTCTCCCCTTGTAATTTCAATATAAAGCTCGCCGTTAGTTATTCCATTTTCTCCTGAAAGTTTCCTTGCAATATCAAGAAGTGTTTTTGTATCGTAAGTGAACTTTATTTCAAGAAACTCTGCACTCCCCTGCATCCTCTGGATATGCTTGGAAAATAAAAGGAACTTCCCGTCAATGCACCTAATTACTTCAAACAGACCATCACCAAAACACAATCCCCTGTCAAGAACACTTATAAGCCGTGACCTTTCAGGATAAAACTTACCATTAAAAAATATCAACTTTTCCATTGCACTGAAATCATAAACCACAAATAACAAAAATGCAAGCCAAATCTTTCTTAATAGTTTCCTCAAATAACAGCATACAAGAATCTCAATTCCTGCTTCTCTCGACTGACTAGCTCCTCTCATCGACCTATAGTTGCAATTTCTCACTCACAACCTTTTTAAAAAAGTTCTTGACAACATTATGGAAAAGCAGTATATTTACTTAAACGGAAAATTTGAAAGGAGGTCGTCATGATCCTTGTAGTATTTTCATACATTGCTTTAATTGCAGTAACAAGTCTTTTTGGTCAACCTCAATTTACTGAATTTGATCAATTCTCAAGTGGCTACGCATCTCACGGTCTTGCTATTGCGGACTATGACGGGGACAGTTTACTTGATGTCTGTATCGCTAACAGTTGGGGTGGGCCCAATCAGATATACAAAAACATGGGGAATCTCAATTTCTCTCTTCTTGGAAGCTTCGGCTATCTAGAATCAAGAGGTGCAGCATGGGGAGATTACAACAATGATGGTTTGCTTGACCTGGCAATTGCTAATAGCGATGGTGAACAGAATAAACTCTACATTCAAATAGGTAACTCAAACTTCGCTATCTTTAACACATTTGGTCTATTCAATTCCTTTGGCATCTCTTGGGCAGACTTCGACAACGATTGTGATCTTGATGTTGCGGTTTCGAATGCAAATGGTGACCCAAATATTCTTTACGAAAATAATGGGAACGGTAACTTTCAAGAGCACAGGGTATTCGGCAATGGAAATTCCAGAGGGTGTTCATGGGGCGACTACGACAACGATGGACTACCAGACTTAGCTCTGGCAATGCGAGAAGGTGGAATTGAGATTTATCACAACGACGGAAACGGTAACTTCTCGGTTGGATACTCATCTGGGACACCTATGGTTGTTGGTGTGAACTGGGGTGATTATGAAAATGATGGAGATTTAGACCTCGTCGCCGCCACACTTGACAATTCAAATGTATATATTTTCAGAAATAACAATAACACTTTTGAATTAAAACAGATCGCATACAAGTACAGAAATTCGGGAGTTGCCTGGCTTGATTTCGACCTAGACGGAGACCTCGATATTGTTGTGGGTTCATATGCAGATTATGAACCTCTTTCGACCCTCGAAAATGTGAATGACTCTGTGTTTGTGAGTTATGATATCTCAACGGATTCTCTTTGTATTATAAGCCTTTCCGTGGGAGATATGGACAACGATGGTGATATCGATATCTGCTTGCCGGTATACTGGAATAATGATCAAAACAAACTTTTCAGAAACGACCTTAATGCAACAAATTACATTAAAGTGCACTTACGAGGGAGGGCAGTTCCTGGATTCACAAATTATTTCGGTGTTGGCGCGAAAGTTAAGGTTTACAATTCGAACGATAGTCTAATAAGATTTGATGAAATAAACGGAGGAATGGGTGCAAGCATGAACGCAATGGAAGCAATTTTTGGTGTTTCACTTTCCGATACTTATACTGTAGTTGCAGAATGGCCTGCAAGCGGAATCATCGACACAATCAATAATGTCAGTGCACCAAGAGAACTTACTATTTATGAAGGATGGGGACTTGCCATAAGAGAGGGAAGTAAATTGAATACGAAACAACCTACATCAATTTTTCCGAACCCAAGCAGGGACATTTTTCACATACTCTACTCAGTTAATAAATCAACTCATGTTATGTTGGAAATCTATGATATTAGTGGCAGACTACAAAAACGAGTACAACTACTATCTCAAAAACCTGGGTGCCATACATTTGTCTGGAATGGAGAAAATACGAAGGGACAACCTGTTCCTGCTGGTATATACTTCCTGATTTTAGAAAAAGAAAGCAAACGACAAAGCAAGCGGCTAATAGTGATTAAATAGTATATCAATCGCAAAAAAACTTCAAGCGATTATTTGCTCCGTTTTCATGCAAAGCCTCTTTTATAGTTATGAGAATAGTTTTCGGGCTCATCTCCTGAGCCAGTAAAATGCTATAAGACCTTTTCCCCTTTTTACAAAAAAACAAAACTCCTTGACATGTATGTGCTTTAATGCTATTTTCTGCACAAGAATATTGCAAGATAGCAATGTACTGATAAACCAAAGAAAATAGCAAAAAATGCGCTAGAAATTTAGCAGTATACGCCAAGAATGAAAATACTATATATTGTAACTGCCTTTCCAAGAAACGAACAAGATGTTATTACACCATGGCTAATAGAAACTATAAAAAGACTTCAAAACAAAGGTCATAGTGTTACGATTTTTACATCTTCATATAAGGGCTTAGAACAAAGAGAAATATTTGGAATACCAGTCTTTAGGTTTCGCTATTTCTTCAGCAGATGGGAAACTCTTACACACGATGAAGCAGTACCAGAGAGATTAAAAAGGGGATTATTTTTCAAACTTTTGATTATACCATATATTTTATTCGGTTGCATAAACTCCGTCTATTTTGCCTGCAAATATGATTTTGATATAATACATGTCCACTGGCCTTTCCCACATATTGTTTTTGGCTTTTTTATGAAGATGTTTACAGGAAAACCTTTAATTTGCACTTTTTATCTAGCCGAAATTATACTTTTGAGAAAAACATTTCATTTCTTAACACCCTTCTTTAAAGCACTACTATCTTTTGCAGACATAACAACTGTCATTTCTTCTTTTACAAAACACCAATTAAATCAATTGCTATCAGTAAAAAATGCCACAATTATACCATTTGGTTGTACTATTCCTGAAGTAAGGACAGAACCTCGAACAAAAACAAATGAAATACTTTTTGTTGGTCGTTTGGTTGAAAGAAAAGGTATAGAATATTTAATCAAAGCTTTTTCAAAAGTAATATCAAAATATAACAGTTACACACTTCGAATTGTAGGTGATGGCCCTATTAAAAATTCTTTACTCTCTTTGACAAAATCACTAGGATTGAAGAGTAAGGTAATCTTTGCAGGTTTTGTTTCAAAACACGAATTAATTGAATCATACAAAAAAGCAGCCGCTTTTGTCTTACCAGCCATTGTTGATTCTAAAGGAGATACAGAAGGATTAGGGGTTGTTCTTATAGAAGCAATTAATTACGGAGTTCCCGTAATTGCTTCTAATGTTGGTGGAATACCTGATATAGTAAAGGATAAAATCACAGGTATTCTCGTTCCAGAGAAGGATTCAAACGCTCTATCGGAAGCTATGATGAACCTTCTTGAAAATAAGGAGTTAAGACAAAAATTAACGAAAAATGCAACTGAACATATTCAAAAGTACTTTTCGTGGAGTACCGTGGTCAATAAGTTAGATGTGTTATATTCTTCCTTCATCATAAATCATCCAAGATAACCCAATTCCCTTAACCTTTGTTTGATTTCTTCCTCGTCTCGCTCTATATCTACTTTTTCTTTCTTAACTTTCTTTGCTTTTTCATATTGAACCTTGTTTCCCTCAATAAATCTTTGCTGAAAAATATCCATAAGCATCCTGCCATCAAGATCATTCGGTATGGGAAGATCCATAAGATAAAGAATACTGGAGACGATGTCAATGATCCTCGCATTTTTGATTTCGTGATTTTTGTTAATATTTGGTCCGTTGGCGACAAATATTCCATGTAACCTATGATTCCCCGATTGGTTTTTGAAATGTTTAGAAAATATCTCTGCATTTTGTGCCATTAGAGCAAAACAATCATATTCCGAATTGTTTGTAAACAAATAGAGGTCAGGAGCCTTTTCCAGATAAGACCCATGATATATTTCTTCTTTTTTCACAATCTTGTCTATCACCAAATTCCCAGTTTCAGGGTCTTTAAGTTTCTTTAATTTCTCTATGATTTCATCTCTTACTTCTTCATACTCCTTCCCCTTCTCAACAATGCCAAATCTTTCTCTTCCTTGCAGATTAACATATACCTGACCAATATGTCCAAGGGAATAAGCTTTTGTTTTGGACCAGTCCACATCTGAAAATGAAAACATAGCGTTCAAGATCTTATTCCGTGACTGCCTGTTGATATGAGGAATAATATTCTGGATTCCTAATCGAGAAAGTGCTTGATAAACATTCTGAGGTGATAAACCTGCTTTAAAAAGGTTATATTTGAAAATTACCTTTGCTGTTTTTTTTAAGGAAAGAAAACCGTTTTCAAGAAACCATATATTGAGGTTAATCATCTTTCTCAATCTGCCATGACCATGGTCAGACATCAGAAAAACTGATGTATTATCTGGAATTACTTCCAACAATTTCCCAATCGCCTTGTCGGCTTCTTCATATATGTCATAAATTGCATTCTTAAACTTCTTGTCACTTTTCGCATATTCTGGATGCTCTTTATCCATATATTTTCTGAAATAATGGGGTATTACATCTGTACCTCGAAAAACCACCATTGCAAAATCCCATTGATATTCTTTAAGCAATTTAATAGTCATCCGTGTCCTCATCAACAGCAAATCCGTTATATCATCTATAAATTCTTGCTCCTTCCCTTCTCTATAGGAAGTCCGTATATCCACGCGGTAATCATTCAACTCCTTTTTAAGTTCTTTTGGATACGTGATGTCAGCGTTTTCCGGTGATAACATACCTGTTATCATTATCCCATTTATCTTCCAGGGAGGATACGTAACAGGGACATTGATAGATATCACTTTCTTCTTATGTCTTGAAAGCATATCAAAAATTGTTTCAGCCTTGATTGAACGAGAATTAACCAGACTAACATCGTCTTTTACTTCTTGCTGGATAAAGTCAAAAACACCATGTTTTGTAGGATTCATACCTGTCATAAAGGATGGCCAGGCAGAACCCGTTATTGGTTGAATCGTAGATTCTAAGTATCCCCAGGAACCTTCCTTAATCAATTCTGAAATATGCGGTAACCCACCCTTCTTCATTAGAGGAAAGATATAGCTAAATGTTGCACCGTCAAGACCAATGATGAGTACTTTTTTCTTCATATTTTCAAAGTAACAGAAAAAAAACAAAGAGTCAATCAAAATGTTTAAAACTTGAAAATTGTCCTTGACAAATCATGAAAAAACCTTTATAATATTAGTATCAAACAAAAAGGAGGTACAAATGAAACAGTACCCTGTAAGAAAGATAGTTGTACTGCTTTTCGTTGTCCTTATCGTTATTTATGCGTCTGAGATTTACGGTCGTTGGTTTGATCCCCATTGGGCGTCGAGAAGACCCATCACAATAGACAACACTAATAATAGTTGTGCCCTTCACAATTTCCAGGTTGGTATCACCATTCCATACTATGGCGGAATGCAAAACGATTTTGATGACATAAGATTCACGATGAATGCAACAGCAAACAGCGACCTGCTTTCCCTTCCATACTGGATTGAGGAATACTCCATTTCAGAATATGCAATTGTATGGGTTAAAGTTCCTTATATTCCGGCTTCGAACTCAACAACGGTCTATCTTTATTATAGAAATCCTAATACTCTTAGCGAAAGTGATGGACCAGCCGTATTCGAATTTTTTGATGACTTCAATGACCAAGACATAAGCGACTGGACAATTATCAACGGTTCATGGACAGCAGACAACAGGTTTCTCGAGCAATTTGAAACTGCAAATCACAGGCAAGCACTTTCTCCTTTCTCTCTTGACTCTCCTTCATTGCCTTTCGTAATTGAAGCGAGAATTAACTATATGTCATCCTATCATTATTCAGGGATTCATGTTTTTTTATCCGATGATATTTACGGGTACAACGGTTATAAATATGGTTTTGCGGGCTTAAATGTGAATGGCTCACGTATTGTAAGAATAATCAACGGGGACTGTATCAATATTGACTCAGACCCAGCAATCAATAATTCAAATTATCCTTCAACATGGATAAAGTTAAAGGCTTTTTATGATCCTGCTGGACATTATTCGTGTCAATTAAGAACACCTGACAATGTCGAGGTTCTCCTCGATGCCTGGGATACACACTTCTCTCCTCCGTTTATTCTCGGTGCGTATGTGGGAAGCCATATCGGCATTGACGACCTTCGGGTCAGAAAATATACCGATCCGGAGCCTTCCTATAAGATTGGACTCGAGGAAACAAGACCTTGCCCAGAAAACCCAAAACTAAAACCAATTCTTATCGTGAAATCTTCTACATTTTCCATTCCTGTTACTTTGCTCCTGAAACTGAGAGTTGATTCGAAAGTCTCTGTAGATATATATGATTGCTGTGGTAGAAAAATTGTATATGCAATGAAAGAAAAATTTCTATCAAGCGGTGTCCACAATTTGTCAATTGGACATAAGGATGAGCGTTTTTATTCAGGGGTTTTCTTCGTTAGACTAACAGTCCATGAATCAGCTGGAAAAACATACAATTTAAAGAGAAAATTGATTCTTCTACAATAATTACTAACCAGGGCTATCGATTAGTCCTAATATCGTCTCGCAAAAACCAGGGAGTGACTGCTACTCACGTGGTAAAAAACAGGTAAAATATTCTTAAAATATACTATTATTCTTGTGTTCCTGTTACAAGTGAGCTTTTGTCAAAACAACAAAAATGGAAATGAAGCGGAGTTTCATCGCGTGGACATTTTTTTTGCTCATACTCACCCTTACATTCATCTTTCCCTCCGAGTGTCTTATTGCATGGTATGATCCAGACTGGTCATCCAGAAGACCCGTGGTGATCGATAATACAAGCAATAATGATACCTTATACGACTTTCAGGTGGGACTAAACGTCCCATACTACACAGAAATGCAGAATGATTTTGATGATATTAGATTCACAACAAATGATGAAGTGACTTCTATTCCATATTGGGTTGAAGAATACGTACTTTCTACCTACGCCATCCTTTGGGTAAAAGTTCCGGTAATTCCAGCTCTTGATACAACAATAATCTACCTATATTACGGAAACCCAAATGCACAAAGCGAAAGCAATGGGGAAGCTGTATTTGAATTCTTCGATGATTTTAACGACCAGGATATAAGTGACTGGACGGTTATAAACGGATCGTGGACAGCTCAAAATAAGATGTTAGAACAATTATTTACATCTCCAAATCATCGAAGAATTCTGTCACAATATATTATTGATGAAACTTGTATTACTGAAGCTAAAATAAACTATCTCTCTACTTACGCATATTCAGGTTTGCACATCTTTTTCTCAAAAAATGCTGAAGGCACAAATGGTTACAAGTTTGGGTATGCAGGTTTGAATGTTAACGGATCGCGAATAGTAAAAATCGTTAATCTAAGCTGTACAAATCTTGTATCGAACAACACCATTAATGTAATTGACTACAATAATTTGTGGTTGAAAGAAAGAGTAATATTTGATGGGTCAAATTACTATTCTCTCTCGCTGAAAGCTCCGGATAGTATTGAAGTTTTTCTTGAGGTATCCGATGTCACATATGTGTTCCCATACATACTTGGAGCCTATGTCGGCAGCCATATTGGTATTGATGACCTGAGGGTAAGAAAACTTGGGGACCCAGAACCCCAAGTATCAATTGGTGAAGAACAATCCAATGATCGACTCATCATCGAGCCGGATTATATTGATTCAACTGGTACGGGTCAGACAAAGACATACTCAGTTTATGTAGAGAATCAGGGTACCACCAAGGATATTGTTGAAATAACAAAGAGGTGGACAATCTCTGATTGGAATGTAAGAATCAGGGATGCAATAAGTGGTGATACATTAACAGACCACAATGGAAATGGTACTCCTGATATAGACACATTGCATCCTTATGAAACAAGATACCTGTTTGTTGATATAATACCAACAGATTCCGCTTACGCCGCAACCACAGATACGACTGTGCTAAAAGCATACTTTGCAGTTGACAGTTCCATTTCTGACACCTGCTTTATAATTACAAAGATAAAAACCAACATTGCACTTTCTATAGAGCCTGACCAGTCAGGTAATCTCTTGCCTGGTGAGAGTATCGATTATTCCCTGGATATAACGAATGATGGCAATATAAAGGATGTCGTGGATGTAACAACAATACAAAGTAGTAGCAATTGGAGCTGTGATTTATTAGATTCAACAGGGACTCCTTTAATCGACCACAATGGTAACTGGATTGTTGACATTGACACACTCAAACCCTTTGGCACTACCTGTGGTATAACTGCACAGATTATCTCGCCTGCTTCGGCAAATCCTGGTGATGTAGATACTGCTTTGATTCTCGTAAGGTTTACAGGACACACTTCGGTTATTGATACTGCAATACTCATAACCACAGTGCTGTCTGCTGGCTCAACACTTGTGTTAATAGACCCGGACCAGACAGGTTATGTGGATGCGGGTTCAACAAGAGTATACAATCTAACCGTAAGAAATCTCGGCTCAACCGATGATGTAATAGACATTACAAGTGAAGGAACATCTTCTGGATGGTCATGCTCGCTCTTAGATTCAGCAGGTAATCCTCTAACCGACACGGATAGTGACGGCATTGTAGATGTGGGGACGGTAACATCGGGTGGTTCGGTATCTATGAAAAGTGGAATAACTTCTCCTTCCTATGCACAGGCAGGGGAAAGGGATTCCACAACACTATGGGCAATATCATCCATTGACACGATTATTAGAGATAATGCACATCTTACGACCATAGTAAATTCCAGTGTAAGCATACTTATAGAACCAGATTGTGTAGATTCCATTGCAAGGGGAGACACAGCGAGTTATACACTAACAGTAACGAATCTTGGCAACAGTGTGGATGTAATAGATATAACTACTTTGGGTGGTAATAGTGACTGGCATTTCGAGATAGATGATGTAAATGGAACGCCATTACAGGACACGGATGCTGACGGTAAGCCGGATGTCGGCTCGGTATTACCCAATGCAAGTGTTAATATTCGAGCTTTAATAATACCATCGGACAGTGCATATGCAGGTGATACGGATGTAAGGATAGTTTATGCTACATCGAGTAACAATGAAAATATCTATGATACAGCAACACTGACCACATATATAACAGGCGGTATTACACTCTTCATCGTAGAGCCTGATTACAATGAGAAATTAGAATTTGGAATGACAGAAGACTACGCAATAAATGTAATTATGGACGGAACAGCAAGGGATTATGTAGAAGTAAATCCTACTGGCAACTCAGGTGGCTGGACTTATGAATTACTTGACAGTCAACTATCGCCATTGATCGACCTTAATGCCAATGGGCTTCTTGACATAGGCTGGATGCAGCCATCTGACTCTGTGAGGTTATATCTAAGAGTCAATGCACCCACTGGAATGGCAGGAGTGGACTCGCTTGCGCTTAAGGTAGTAGTCAATGGAGAAACGGAGATATTCGCCAAACACGACAGTGCAGTGATTTACGCTTACATAATTCCTCTTCTGGATATACATAACTATGCCAGTCCATTTACGGATAGAACTACATTCAGGTTTTCTATACCGGAGGCTGGTATGGTATATTTGGATGTATATAACAGGCTTGGAGAGAAAGTAAAGACATTACTTACAGGAAGTCATTACAAAAGGGGTATATATACTCATGCATGGAATGGAAAGAATGATTTTGGAAAACCATTAGCACCAGCTGTCTACTATTATGTATTCAGATTGAAGAAAGATACGGGCAATGAAGATAAAATCATCAAAAAAACCGCAATCGTAAGATGACTTAGACATTAGTCATCAGTCAATGGTCATTAGTAACTGGTAATTGTGAGAAAATAGAAAATGAAAGAACTAAAGGAAATAAGGAACAGAATATAAAATCTCTTTTAATCTCTTAAGTTCCCTGTTAAGAAAAAAGGAGAAAATTATGATTGCGAGTTTACTTATCATCACAAGTTTCATAACAGGATTTGGTAGTGATGATGTTGGAACATCTGCTTTTCCTACCCTGAAAGTGGCGTTTGGTCCGAGAGCAGCAGCCCTGGGTGGAGCATTTGTAGCTCTGAGTAATGATGCAACTGCATCCTGGTGGAATCCTGCCGGACTGGGTGAAACACAAAGCAATTACATTTTCTTCTCTCACCAGAAATGGTTTCTCGACACAAGAGATGAATATTTGACCGGAATCATTCAAACACCATACGGGCAATTTTCTCCAACAATCATTTACTCAGGTATTGATGATGTTGAATCCTGGTCCGATAATGAACAACAGCTAACTTCGTTCAACACTTCCACGACTATCTTCCAACTCTCCTATGGTGTGAAAATCTCAGACAAATTTTCTATCGGTAGTGGTATTAAGGGAATTTATGATAATCTTAAGATTGTAAAAGCAACTGGAGGATGTCTTGACCTCGGCGTCATTTATCATCCCACCGATTGGCTTGGACTTGGAGCAAGCCTTCAAAATCTGGGTCCTCCTATTAGCTATGTGACAGAAAAAGTGTCACTTCCAGTTGGTGCAAGGACAGGAATAAGTGTAAAATATTTCAGCAATTTTATTTATCTTTTGGACTTCAATATACCAGGGAAGGGAAAAATTGAAATTCACTCAGGACTGGAATACTGCATTCTCAATATGCTATCTCTGAGAGCGGGATTCAGAACAGGTCCACAGAACAATAAACTAGGGTATTTTACGTATGGCGCGGGAATAAACTGGCATAACCTGGGAATTGATTATGCCTTTGTGCCCTATTCAGTTCTTGGTTCTACTCACAGGTTTGCATTATCGTACAATTTTCCTTCTCACTTCGTCAGGAAACACAAAAAAGGATTAACAGTCATCGTGCTTGACGCTTATACAAATTCACCGCTCGCAGCGCAAATAACATTCAAAGGAGCATTTCAAGGAAATGAAACGACAAGTATTGAGAACGGAAAATTTCACCGCGAATTCTTTCCTGAAGGAATGACAAAAATAATGGTTGAAAAACAGGGATATGCAGTTGCCCAAGATTCATTCTTTCACAAGAATGATCAATTCACAATTATTAAAGTGTTGATGCGGAAACCTATGCCGTCTGCAATTATTGGAATGATATATGATGCGGAAATAAAACTGCCTATTTCAGGAAATATCGATTTCTCAGGACATGCTTCAGGAAATGTGGTAACCAAACAAAATGGTAGTTATGAAATAGGAAACTTAAAACAAGGTTACTATCTTCTTACAGCAAATTCACCAAATTACATAAGTCAGTCAAAGAATATGTATGTTGGCTCAGGAGAGCTTAAAGAGGTATCATTCTATCTTATTAAAAAACAGGGGAAAATTGTTCTGAGCGATATTCATTTTGATACAGGAAAGGCAAGCTTAAGAGACGAAGCACAGGAGGTCCTAAACAGTGTTGGGCTTGCCCTTGTAGAGAATCCATCATACAGGCTAAAGATTGATGGCCACACAGACATAAGAGAAATTAATACAAAAGACTTCCCTTCAAACTGGGAGTTGTCAAGTGCTCGAGCCAATGCGGCAAAGGAATACATCGTAGAAAAATACGAAATTACTGAGTCAAGAATTGATACGGAAGGTTTTGCGGATACAAAACCCGTTGCTCCAAACGACACTGAAGAAAATCTACAGAAGAACCGCAGAGTTGAATTTACAATACTGAAATAGCAATTACAGGGAAAGCAATTCTCTGCAATTGCAAATAATTATTGCATAAAATAAAAAAGGCGGGAATCTATTTTCCCGCCTTATGCATTCGTTTAAGATAAGACCACTTATTTTTTTCGTGTACTTTTCAGAGAGTCTTCTTTCTTATCCGTTTTCTTTGTCACTTTTTTTCCTATCACCTTTTCTTTTTTACTTTCGACTGTCTTCTTTTTTGTCTTTTTCTTCGGCTTGATTGCTTTTTCTTCCTTTTTCGGAGCAGCTTTTCTTCTCCCCAGTCTCGGTCGCTTTCTTTTAGCCTTTTCCTTTTTCTCTTCCTTTTTCGTCTTAAGAATGAATTCTATGAGACACATATCAGCCCCATCACCCTTTCTCTTTCCAGTCTTTATCAATCTAAGATTTCCGCCAGACTGTCCACCAAGCTCTGGCACAATCTCACTGAAAAAAGTTTTCACAACCTTTTTGTTTCCAATTGTGTCAAAAACCCTTCTATGAGAATTAGCATCATTCTTCTTTGCATAAGTTATCAATCTTTCAGCAAATCTTCCGGCTTCTTTTGCCTTTGCCGTTGTCGTTATTATTGACTTTTTCAATATAAGAGACCTAACCAAATTCCTAAGAAGAGCAAGCCTATGTGATTTTCCTCTACTTAACTTTTTAATCTTAACCCTATGCCGCATTTACTCCCCCATCATTTCTTTTTCCGTTTCTTTTCCGATATTTTTTTTTGCTATCCAGATCAGATTTATCCATATCCATATCGAAATCATCGTCATCAAGTTTTCCGTTTCTTTTGTACTTGCTTGTGTCCATTCCAAAGCTGAGCCCGTAATTGGAAAGAATGTTGTTCATCTCACCTAAGGATTTCTTTCCAAAATTCCTAAACTTCAACATTTCAGCTTCGGATTTTTGAACCAAATCTCCCAATGTTTTAATATGTGCCTGTTTCATTACATTACTGGACCTTACAGAAAGTTCAAGTTCACCCACTTTGATGTTTAACTTTTTTCTAATCTCTTCAGTGTCTTTATCAATCTCTTGTGTTTCAATCATCTCTGGTTCGTCTTCAAAACGAATTAAAATGCTCACATGGTCCTTAATTATCTTTGAAGCAAGAGCAAGAGCTTCTTCTGGCTTAATTGTCTTATCTGTCCATATCTCAAAACTCAATTGTTCGAAATCTATTCTTTGTCCTACCCTTGTTGTTTTCACTCTGTAATTGACCTTTGTTATTGGAGAAAAAACCGCATCAAGAAAAATTGTCCCCAGCGGAGCCTTATTCGATTTGAATGTTTCTGATGCAACAAATCCTCTGCCAATATCTGCTACCATATCGAATTTCAGTTTACCGCTCTTTTCTGTAATTGTTGCAATATGCTGTTCTGGGTTCATTACAACCAAATCATTCGTTATTTCGATCATTCCAGCATTCACATCGCCTTTTTTGCTAACATTAAGATAAAGATGTTTCTCTTCCCCATCCCTTATTTGAACTCGAACCTTTTTCAGGTTCAAGATTATCTCAGCCATATCTTCGAAAACACCTGGAATAACTGAAAATTCTTGCATAACACCTTCAGCCTTTACAGATATAATTGCTGCTCCTTGAATTGATGATAGAAGAACTCTTCGCAGATTATTAGCCAACGTAACACCAAAACCACGCTCAAGAGGTGTAAGCAAAAATCTTCCATAGTCAGCTTTTAACTCCTCTATTTTCAGTTCCTTAGGCATTTTGAGAGACAATAACTTCATCAGAAGGCCTCCTTATTTTGAATAAAATTCAACAATGAGTTGTTCGCTAACTGGTAGTTGAATATCGTTTCTTGCCGGGAGGTCTATCACCTCACCCTTAAACTGCTTTGCATCGAGGGATAACCATCTCGGAACATTGCCTTTTGATTTCATCTCTAACGCTTCATTCACTGCTTTGATAGACCTGCTCTTTTCCTTAACAGAAATCCTATCCCCTTTTTTTACAAGGAATGATGGAATATTCACTTTTTTCCCGTTGACCTCAAAATGCGAATATCGAACAAAATGTCTTGCCTCTGCTCTTGATCTTGCGAAGCCAAAAGTATAGACTACATTATCCAGTCTTCTTTCCAAGAGAGATAAAAGTATTTCACCTGTAATACCTTTCGTCTTCTCTGCCATCTTGAAATATCCTTTAAACTGTTTCTCTAAAATACCATAAAATCTTTTTGCTTTTTGCTTCTCCCTCAGTTGAACACTGTATGCAGACTGTTTCCTTGAAAACCGCTTGGGGAAGCCACCCGGAGGAGCAAACTTACGCTCAGGAGCAAGAGCACATTTTTCGCTATCACATCTTGAACCCTTCAGAAAAAGTTTCTGTTTTTCCCTTCTGCAAAGCTTACAAACTGAACCTAAATACCGTCCCATTAAATTTTCCTCCTAATCTCAAACTCTTCTTCTTTTTGGAGGTCGACATCCATTGTGTGGAATTGGAGTAACATCCTTGATTAGAGTAACTTTTAAGCCATTTGCCTGAAGAGAACGAATGGCGGCTTCTCTTCCCGAACCCGGACCTTTAATCCAAACCTCAATTCTCCGAACTCCAAGATGAAGCGCCTCTTTTGCCACCTGTGCAGCACTTAGTTGAGCAGCAAATGGTGTACTCTTTCTTGAGCCTTTGAATCCTACTTTTCCAGCACTTGACCAAGCAATTACATTGCCTTTCTTATCGGCAATAGTAACAATTGTGTTATTGAAAGAAGCAGTGATGTGTGCGATACCAGTTACTTCAACACCTTCTCTTTTCTTTTCCGGTGATTTCGTTACCTTAGGTTTTGGAGACATTCATAACCCTCCTTAATGAAGTTACTTCTTGGCTTTTGCCTTTACCTTCAGGGTAATAGAACCCTTTTTAGGTCCTTTTCTTGTTCTCGCATTTGTTCTTGTTCTTTGACCTCTTACAGGTAATCCCTTTTTGTGTTTTATTCCCCTGTTACTACCTATCTCTATAAGACGTTTAATATTGTTGGAAACCTCTGCTCTGAGCGCACCTTCAACCACATAATTATTTTCTATGACCTTTCTAATACTCTCTATCTCTTTTTCGTCAAGACTATTGACATTCTTTGAAGGATCAATATTTGTTTCTCCTATAATGTTTTGTGATGAAGTTCTTCCAATTCCGAAAATATAGGTCAGTGCAATTACTATACTTTTATTTCTGGGTAAGTCAACACCTGCAATTCTTGCCAAAAAAACCTCCTTACCTGATTATTTACTTACCCCTGTCTCTGCTTATGCTTGGGGTTTTTGCAAATAACTCTTATTCTTCCTTTTCTCTTAATTATCTTGCAGTGCGGGCATATTTTCTTTACCGATGCTTTGACTTTCATCTCAATATCCTCTATTTATATCTGTAAACAATTCTTCCCCTTGTCATATCATACGGTGAAAGTTCCAGAGTAACCCTGTCACCTGCGAGTATTCTTATGTAGTGCATTCGCATCTTTCCTGAAATATGTGCCAATAAGATATGACCCGAATCAAGTTTAACCCTGAACATAGCATTTGGCAAAGCCTCGACAACCATACCATCCACTTTTATACTCTTACTCTTCACAGCCCCTCTTTATCTTTGGGGTCCTGGTATCAGAGTATTTCAGTGCAGCTTTTACTCTTTCCCAAACTTTTTCTGGACTTTCCAGAGCATCAATGCTACTGAGTAAACCTTCTTTTCTATAGAAATCCACAAGATGTGCAGTCTCCTTTTCGAATACCTTGAGACGCGCTTCAACTACATCCTTATCGTCATCACTTCTTTTAACAAGTTGTGTTCCACACCTATCGCAACTGAGGTTAACCTCCGGCGGATTTGTTCTAAGATTATAAACAATGCCACATTTCGGACATATACGTCTATTGGTCAGTCTGTCGATAAGGGTAGGTAATGATGCACAAAAATAGAGAACCTGGCTGACTTTTCTGTTAGAAGCACTTAGAGATTTCTCCAGAACTTTTGCTTGATTTATGTTTCGAGGAAAACCATCCAAGACTATGTTCTTCGCCTTATTCCCGCGAGAAATCTCCTGTTGAACAATATCCACAACAATCTCGTCCGGAACAAGCTCCCCTCTTGTAAGATATTGCTTTACTTTTTTACCCAGATTATCATTTTTCATAATTGCTTCTCTTAATATGTCCCCAGTTGAAATTTTTAGGTATTCAAGATTCTTTGCCATTAACTCTGCTTGAGTGTCTTTTCCTGAACCAGGACCACCAAGCAGGACAACAATCTTTGCTATCTTCGCCTTCCTCTTATCTTTCCTTTCTTCAAGAAACCATCATAATGTCTCATCATTAACTGAGCTTCAATCTGCTGAACGGTATCAAGTAGAACCCCGACAACAATCAAAATCGAGGTTCCTCCAAAGTAAAAAGGAACCTTGAAATGAACAATTAAATACATAGGGAGGATTGCAATGATTGCAAAAAACAAGGAACCTGGAAGAGTTATCCTGGTTATTATCCTGTCTATATACTCGGATGTTTTGGCTCCAGGTCGTTTTCCTGGAATAAATCCGCCGTATTTCTTCATATTTTCAGCTAAGTCGGTAGGATTTATTACAATCGCAGTGTAAAAATAAGCAAATATTACTATTAGGATACCATATATGATATTATACAACCAGTAGCCTGGTTGCATAAGAGAATTTATATTTTCCATAAGTCCAGTTTTTGGAAAGAACTGCGCCATTGTTGTTGGGAGCATTATTACCGATTGAGCAAATATTATTGGAATGACACCTGCAGCATTAACATTAAGAGGTATAAATGTGTTTTGTCCTCCATATATTTTTCTCCCCACAACCCTCCGTGCATACTGAACCGGTATCCTTCTCTGCCCTTGTGTAATGAAAACAACCGCAGCAGTGATCAAGACCACAAAAACCACAAGAACTATATAGAAAAAAAGCCCATGAATACCTGATTCGAAAAGTCTCCAGGCATTTAAGGCATAGTTTGGGTATCTCGCAATTATTCCAATCATAATGATAAGTGAAATACCGTTTCCAATACCCTTCTCTGTTATCTGTTCACCAAGCCACATAATAAAAATCGTCCCTGCGGTCATTGTCAAAACGCTCAATAGTCTAAAACCCATTCCCGGATTTAAGACCACTCCGGGTCCAATATTTTCTAAGAAGATACTGATTCCAAATCCTTGAATAGCCGCTAAAATAACAGTTCCATACCTTGTGTGCTGTGTTATTTTTCTTCTTCCTTCTTCTCCCTCTTTCTGAAGTCTCTGGTAATAAGGAAGTACCGCACCGAGAAGTTGAAGTATAATGGATGCTGAAATGTATGGCATTATTCCGAGGGCAAATATCGTTGCTCTGCTCAGATTTCCCCCGCTGAAAATGTCATACAAACCTAATAGAGTTCCTTTCAAGTGCTCAAATTGCTGCAGCAGGGCAGCGGCATCAATACCCGGTAATGTAATGTGACCACCCAATCTGTAAACGACGAACATACCAAGCGTAAACAAAAGCTTTCTTCTGAGGTCTGGAATCTTAAATATATTTAGTAACTTTTCAAGCACTGGTTATCTCTACCTTTCCGCCTTTTGATGTTATCAACTCCACAGCCTTTTTACTGAAAGCGTTAGCCCTGATAGTGAGAATTCGTATCAATGTACCTTTGCCGAGAATTTTCACGGGAACATTTTTTTTCTTAATCAACCCTTCCCTTATTAGTATTCCCAAATCAACCACAGTACCGTCTTGAAACCTATTCAGCGTACCTGTATTGACAATCTGAAAAGTTCTTCTATGCGGAGGTTTCATTCCCCTCTTGGGGACTCTCCTTTGCAAAGGCATCTGACCACCTTCAAACCAGGCGTAATGTTTTGAACCTGACCTGCTTCTCTGCCCTTTTGAGCCTTTTCCACAAGTACCTCCATGTCCCGAAGCAGAACCAGTTCCTAATCTTTTTTTCCTCTTTTTTGCACCTTTTGGTGGTGAAAGTTCACTCAGTTTCATTGTTTTTCCTTATCCGACTTTTTCCTTCTTCCTTGTTTTTCGTACCTTTTTCGGTTTTTTTTGATACCTTTTCCTTTTCTTCAAATTCCTCAACGACAACCAGGTGACTTATCTTTCTAATCATACCCCTTATCTGAGGCACATCGTCCTTTATTACTGTCTGGTTCAATTTTCTTATGCCAAGTGCTTTTAAGGTTCCCTTTTGATCAAATTGCCTACCAATTGCACTTCGAACCTGGGTAATTCTTAGTTTCTTTGCCATAGCTTTCCCCCGGACTGTTCTTGGAAGCACAGGTAATTACTTCTCCTTGTTTGCTTCCTTTATTCCCTTCTTCTCTCCTCCCCTTTGCCTTAAAATCCAATCAGGATGCTTGAGTTTAAGCAAACCATCAAGCGTAGCGTAAACCAGGTTAATTGCCGTATTTGAACCGAGCGACTTTGTCAATATGTCCTTGATACCAGCATATTCAAGAATTGCTCTGATTTTGTTCGCTGCAATAATTCCCGTTCCTTTTGATGCAGGTTTCAACAATACTTTACTGGCATTACACTTACCAATTATTTCATACGGAATTGTCCCATTCACAACATTGATTTTTGTTATGTTTTTTCTTGCATTCTCCGAAGCCTTTCTGATTGCATCTGCAATCTCGAGTCCCTTCCCATGACCCACACCAACATGCTCTTTCATATCTCCAACAACAACGATCGAAGAAAATTTGAATCTTTTTCCACCCTTTACAACTTTTGATATTCTATTTATATCAACAACTGTCTCCTCTAAGTCCAGTTCCTGAACACTTACCCTTTTCCGTCTCTTAAGACCTACCATCTTTTCAAGATTCATTAAAACTTAAGACCTCCTTCCCTCGCTCCAAGAGCAAGTGCCTTCACTCTTCCATGATATTTGTATCCCGCTCTGTCAAAAACTACAGATTCGATTTTCGAATCCCTACATTTTTTTCCAAAAAGAACTCCAACAGTATGAGCAATTTGCGTTTTCGTTTCTCTTTCACTTTGTTCCTTAACTTCTTTCGAAAGTGTCGAGAGAGATGTGAGTATTCTTCCTGCTTCATCATCAACCACCTGTACATAAATATTGTTAAGGCTTCTTCTGACAACGAGTCTGGGCCTTTCTTCTGTTCCTCTAACTTTTTTCCTAATTCTTCTGTGTCTTCTTTTTCTTTGTATCTCTTTAGTTCCTCTGTTTTTCATAATTTCCCTTCGCTACATTAAGCCGCAATTTTACCAGCTTTTCTTCTTACTCTTTCATCCTTGTATCTTATTCCTTTACCCTTATAAGGTTCTGGTTTTCGGTACGCTCTTATTTCTGCAGCAATTTCTCCAACCTTCTCCTTGTCAATACCTTCCACCGTAATTTTATTATTCCCTTTCACACTGAAATTAATTCCCTCTGTTTTCTTGAAAAACACTGGATGCGAAAAACCAAGCATCAAGTTCAAATTCTCATCTTTAACTTCAGCTTTGTATCCCATTCCTACGATGAAAAGTTCCTTTATAAAACCTTTTGTAACACCAGTCACCATGTTCATAACAATTGACCTTATAGTTCCCTGTAATGATCTGTGGAATTTGTCGTTGAACTTATCAATGACAAGGATTCTCTCGCTATTAATATCCAAAGATACATCAGGATGAATATCTTTTGTTATGCTGCCAAGTGGTCCTTTTACTGTAAGTCTATCATCCTGAAAATCTACATTCACACCTTCAACCAATAGAACAGGTTTCTTTCCTATTCTTGACATTAATACTCCTTTTTCTACCAGATATAACAAAGAATTTCACCACCAACTCCAAGTTTTCTTGCCTCTCTGTCAGACAATACCCCAGTCGAAGTACTGAGTATTGCAATACCATATTTCCTTAAGACAATCGGTATTTTCCTTTTTCCAACATACTTCCTCAACCCTGGTTTACTTATACGTTTCAGTCCCTGAATTAGTGGATCTTTATACTCATCATACTTTAGTTTGATCTCGATTTCTCCTTGCTTCGTATCTTCGGTAAATGCAAATTCCTCTATAAAACCTTCCTCTTTCAGTATCTTTGCTATTGCAAGTTTTAACTTCGAACCAGGAATCCTGACAGTAATCGCTTCTGCTTTTCCTGCATTTCTAATTCTTGTTAGCATATCACTTATAGGGTCAGTAACATTCATATTGCCTCCGAATTTCCTTTCACCAGCTTGCCTTCTTTACTCCTGGTATTACTCCCTTGAGTGCAAGTTCTCTAAAACATATTCTGCACAAACCGAATCTTCTCAAATACCCCCTTGGTCTTCCACATCTTGAGCAACGGCTATAAGCCTGCACTTTGAACTTCGGTTTTCTTTTTGTTTTCTCTATAAGAGACTTCTTCGCCATATTTCCTCCTACTGTCTCTTGAATGGGAAATTGAACTCTGTCAGAAAGATTCTCGCTTCTTCATCATTTCTGGCAATTGTAACCATTGCAAAGTCCATTCCAAAAACAGTCTTTATTTTGTCGTAATCAATTTCAGGGAAAATTGTCTGTTCTGTGATACCAAAATTATAATTTCCTTTACCATCGAAACCATCTGGAGATAACCCTCTAAAGTCTCTTATTCTTGGTATTGCTGTATTTATTAATCTGTCATAGAACTCATACATTCTCTTTCCACGAAGTGTAACTTTGCAACCAATAGGTGTTCCAAGTCTCAATTTAAAATTGGAGACAGACCTTCTTGCTCTTGTCTTTACCGCTCTTTGACCTGTAATAATAGAAAGGTCATCCATAACTGCATTCAGAAGTTTAGCATTTGTAATCGCCTCGCCAAATCCCACATTAACGACAATCTTTGTAAGCCTGGGAACCTCGTGGACATTCTTGAAACCCAATTTCTTCATTAGAGCAGGAATGACCCTTTCTTTGTAATCTTTTATGAGTCTTGGCTCAAATTTTTTCCTATCTTTGCTTTCCGTCTTTTCAGTCAATGAATTCTCCACATTTGTTACAAACCCTTACACTTTTTTTATTGTCAATCTGCGCTTTTTGAACTCTTGTAGGTTCTCCACATTTAGGGCAAATAATCTTCAAGTTCGAAATATGAATCGCCGCTTCTTTCTCTATGATCCCTCCCTTTTCTCCCTGTTTTCTTGGGCGAACATGTTTCTTTACGAAATTCACTCCTTCAACTATCACAGAATATTTTTTCCTGTCAATGCTTAATATTTTGCCCTTTTTGCCCTTATCGTTTCCGCAAGTCAGCATGACGACATCACCCTTCTTGAGTTTCAGTTTCACATTTCGCATCTACACCACCTCTGGAGCAAGAGATATGATTTTCATAAATTTCTTTTCTCTCAATTCTCTTGCGATAGGACCAAAAATTCTTGTTCCTTTTGGCTCCTTATTATTATCCACAATCACAACTGCATTATCATCAAACCTGATATAAGAACCATCTTTCCTTCTGAATTCTTTTTTTGTTCTCACAATTACCGCTTTCTGTACTGTACCTTTCGGTATCTGGCTTCCTGGTAATGAATTCTTCACGACAATCACAATAATATCACCCAGCCGAGCGTATCGCCTGTGTGAACCCCCAAGCACCTTAATGCACATTCCCTCTTTTGCACCTGAATTATCAGCAATTGTGAACCGTGTATTTTCTTGTATCATTCTGTTTCCTCAAAAATCCAATACATTACTCTTCTTTTCTTACAACCTTCCATCTTTTCCTACAACTCAAAGGTGCTATTTCCTCGATAGTGACCCTATCGCCAACTTGCGCTTTATTCTCTTCGTTGTGAGCCATAAACTTCTTTCTTCTTATGATTGTTTTCCCATATCGCGGGTGTCTAACCTTACGCAAGACTTCAACAAGCACAGTTTTGTCTCCACTTATGCTTAGGATTTTCCCCTTCTTGAGTTTCCTCTTTCCCTTTTTTTCACTTTCCTTCTTCAACTGCTATCCCCTTTCTTGAGTTTAGAACAGTCTTGATTCTTGCAATATCCTTTTTCACTTGCTTGAATCTTGCCGGGTTTGCCAAAGTTGCTGATATCTTCGAAATCCTCAAGTTAAAGAGTTCCTCATAAGAACTATGAAGCAACGTAAGTAGCTCATCAGTAGTTTTTTCTCTCAATTCTCTTCCCGTCATATATTCTCCCTGAAAACAAATCTCGTTTTTATAGGAAGCTTATAGGATGCTAAATCCATTGCTTTCTTGGCAGACTCCTTGTTTACACCGCTCACCTCGAACATTATTCTTCCAGGTTTTACAACACATACCCAGAATTCAGGATTCCCTTTTCCTTTTCCCATTCTGGTTTCAGGTGGTTTCTTTGTTGCCGGTTTATCAGGGAAAATCCTTATCCACAGTTTGCCCTTTCTTTTCAAGTGTCTTGTAATTGCAACTCTGGCTGCCTCTATCTGTCTGGCTGTGATCCAGGCAGGTTCAAGGGATTGAAGTCCAAAATCTCCGAAGTTGAGTTCTTTCCCCCTTTTCGCTTTTCCCTTCATCCTTCCCCGATGCACTTTTCTGTGTTTAACTTTTTTAGGCATTAACATAGTTTATTTTTCCCCCTTTTTCCCCGGCAAAATCTCACCTTTAAAAATCCAAACCTTCACACCAATAGTTCCGGATGTGGTAAAAGATGTAGAATTAGCGTAATCTATATCAGCCCGCAAAGTATGTAGTGGAACCCTGCCTTCTCTGTACCATTCTCTTCTTGCAATTTCAGCACCACCAAGCCTTCCCGCACAGGCAATCTTGATTCCTTTTGCTCCCATTCTCATAGCCGACGAAATAGCTCTCTTCATTGCCCTACGGTAGGAAACCCTTTGTCTAAGCTGTTTTGCAATATTATCCGCAACTAATCGCGCTTCGATCTCAGGTTTATCAACTTCATAGATATTTATCTCAAGGTCTTCCCTCTTGAGAAAAAACTTAAGCTCATCCCTAAGTTTATTAACCTCCGAACCTTTTCTGCCAATAACTATAGCCGGCCTTGCAGTCCTAATATTAATAGCCAACTTGTTTGTTTTCCTTTCAATTTCAACATCTGCAATAGCCGCATTCTTGAGTCTCAAATTCAAATATCTTCTTATTTCTAAATCCTCGTGTAGAAACTTAAGGTAACTTGCTTTGCTAAACCACTTCGATTTCCATTCCTTGGCAATTCCCAATCTAAATCCATACGGGTGAGTTTTCTGACCCAATGCTATTCCTCCATTTCTGTCTTATCGGATACAACCACAAATATATGCGATGTCCTGTGCTTTATTACATCCGCTCTGCCCATTGCTCTTGGTCTCAATCTCTTTAAGTACTTTGAAGAAGCTGCGTCAATTCTGACTGTCTTCAAGAAAAGGTTTTCCTCTTTTATCTTGAGTTCTCCTGCCTGACTTATCACATTACTAACAGCGCTTTTTATTGCCTTCCTCAGTGGAAGTGCAGCACGGTTTGGCATCTGCTCAAGAATAGCTATTGCATCCGTTGCATTCTGCCCTTTAATCAGATCTGCAAGCCTCCTACACTTCTGTGGTGACAACCTTACAAACTTTTTAATACATTTGCCTTCCATAATTACCCTATCTCGGTTTAACTGTCTTCTCGGCTTTCCTTCCACCATGTTTGTGGAAAATCTTTGAAGGAGCAAATTCTCCAAGCTTGTGTCCAACCATATTCTCAGTTATAAATACAGGAATAAACTTCTTCCCATTATGAACTGCAAAAGTGTGTCCTACAAAATCTGGTGAAATTGTAGAACTTCTTGCCCAGGTTTTTATTACTTCTTTTTTTCCACTATCTATAACCCTTTTTAGCTTTTTGAGAAGTTTTGCATCTATGTAAGGACCCTTCTTTATGCTGCGCGGCAAATTAACCTCCTCCTCTTCTCTTTCTTCTACGCTTAATTATGAATTTGCTGCCGGGTTTATTCTTCTTTCGCGTCTTGAATCCCTTTGCTAGTAATCCTTTAGAGCTGCACGGATGTCTTCCTCCTGACGATTTTCCTTCTCCGCCCCCCATAGGGTGGTCAACCGGATTTTTCGCTACTCCTCTTGAATAAGGTCTCCTACCAAGCCAACGAGTTCTACCAGCTTTTCCTGATGAAATACTGTTATGAGCGGCATTACTAATCGCTCCAATAGTTGCATAACAGTCAAGAAGGAAAAGTTTTACTTCACTCGAAGGAAGCCTAATATGAGCATATTTCCCTTCCTTCGCAAGGATTTGAGCAGAACAGCCTGCACTTCTAACAGCGCCACCATCCTTTCCAGGTAAATTTTGTATGTTATGTATTTCTGTTCCAAGAGGGATATTTCTCAATGGAAGAGCATTCCCGGCCCTAATACCAACATCTGGACCTGACATAACTCTATCACCAATTGAAAGTCCCCTTGGTGCTAAAATATACTTTTTTTCACCATCCGCATAGCATACTAACCCTATCCAGCTTGTTCTCGAAGGATCGTACTCGATGGACTTAACTGTAGCTTCAATTCCATGCTTCATCCTCTTAAAATCTACAATTCGATAATGTTGTCGTGCCCCACCACCTCTTGCACGAATAACCACTCTACCCTGTCTATTCCTCCCCCCATTTTTCCTTAGAGTTGAGGTAAGCTTCTTGAGTGGTTTCTTCTTTGAGAGTTCTTTGTTTACAAGACTTGTCTTAAATCTAAGAGACGGCAAAATTGGTTTATGTTTTTTCACTATCATATTTCTTACACTCCCTCAAATATATTGATTTTCTCGCCGTCCTTGAGTGTAACTATTGCCTTCTTCCAATCCGACCTTTTCCCATTTGTTCTTCCCCATCTTTTCCTTTTACCCTTCATTTTGATGGTATCACACTTAAGCACCTTAACCTTAAACAATTCTTCCGTCGCTTTTTTGATCTCTATTTTGTTTGCGTTGACTGCAACCTTAAAATAGTATTTGTTTTGACCGCTTGCAAGAATGTTTTCTGTCTTTTCAGTTCTAATCGGGGAAATAATTATCATTCTGGGATCCTTTTCCATAATCATTCTTTGCTCACTCCTTCTTCGCTCTTTTCTACTCTCTCCTCCCGCTGCAGTTCTTTTTTGCCACTCTTAACTTCGAATATTTCCTTGACTATTTCAACACTGTGTTCAGTGAGAACCAGTACTTCCGAATTTAGAATGTCATACGCATTTGCATCCTTTGCAAGAGAAACCTTGACAAGAGGTAGATTTCTTGCAGCAAGAAACACATTCAGAGAATATTTTTCAACAAGAAGAAGTACCTTCTTTTTACTCAAACCCCAATTACCGATAATTTCAAAAATTTTCTTTGTTTTCGGTTCATCAAGATCAAAATTCTCCACGACCTTGAGAGCATTCTCTTCTCTTTTAAGACTGAATGCAGAACGAATAGCCAAACGCTTTACCTTCTTTGGAACCTTAAAAGAATAATCTCTTGGTTTTGGTCCGAAAACAACTCCTCCACCTCTTCTGATAGGCGAACGAATACTGCCTGCTCTTGCTCTTCCTGTGTGCTTTTGTTTGAATGGCTTTCTCCCCCCACCTCTTACTTCACTTCGTCCTTTGGTTGAAGCTGTTCCCTGTCTTTTATTTGCGTTATACATTCGAATAACTTGATAGAGAACGCTGTCATTGGGTTTGATTGAAAATATTGAAGATGGCAGCGTCACTTTCTTTTTTTCTTCACCATTTATCGATAACACAGCGGTTTGTAATTCCATAGCGTTTGTTACTTCTTACCTTTCTTTTCAATTTTGCGGAGAAAAACAATACCATTCCTGCTTCCAGGAACGGCTCCGCTCACTGCAACAAGATTCTTCTCTTTGTAAATCTTAACGATTTTTAAGTTTTTCACAGTAACCCGATCACCACCCATCCTTCCAGGAAGCTTTTTACCCTTGACAACCCTTGAAGGAGTTGCAGATGCACCGGTCGAACCCGGAACACGACCTGCTGTCGAACCGTGTGTTTTGGGTCCTCCTGAAAATCCATGTCTTTTTACAACTCCCTGAAAACCTTTCCCTTTAGAAACCCCACTCACATACACAATTTCACCTTCGTCAAACATTGAAAGATTTATTTTCTGACCAACCTTATACTGCTTAACATCGTCGACCCTGAACTCAAAAAGAGCCTTACAGGATGCAATTCCGACTTTTTTCAAATGTCCCAAGAGCGATTTTTTCATGTTTTTCCTCGTCCCTACTGCCAGCTGAATTGCATAATATCCATCATTTTCCAAAGTCTTAACCTGAGTAATAACACAGGGAGGTGCTTCGACAATCGTAACAGGAATAACCATCCCTTTATCTGCAAAAATCTGTGTCATCTCTATTTTCTTACCTACAATACCAATCATAATTTATGTTTTTATTTCAACTTCGACACCTGCTGGAAGCTCAAGTTTAGTGAGTGCTTCCACCGTCTGAGGCGTTGTATTTATAATGTCAATCAACCTCTTGTGAATACTTATATCGAACTGTTCCCTTGACTTTTTATCAACATGTGGAGAGCGAAGTACCGTTATAAGTGATCTTTTTGTTGGTAGAGGAATAGGTCCGGAAACACTGGCACCCGTTCTCTTTGCTGTTTGAACTATTTCCCTTACTGACTGGTCCAACAGATTGTGGTCGTAAGCCTTTAACCGTATTCTTATCTTCTCTTTCAAGTTATTCTCCTACCTATTCGTTAATTTTGGTAACCACTCCAGCGCCTACTGTCCTTCCACCTTCCCTAATCGCAAATCTTAATTCCTTCTCCATCGCTATCTCGGCTATTAAATTTACATCCATATCCACATTGTCTCCAGGCATTACCATCTCTACATCCTTCGGTAATGTCACATCCCCTGTCACATCCGTCGTCCTAAAGTAAAATTGTGGCCTATATCCCTTGAAAAATGGCGTGTGCCTGCCACCCTCCTCCTTCTTTAATACATATACCTTACCATTGAACTTCCGATGAGGCGTTATCGTACCAGGTGCCGCTACTACCATACCACGCTTTAATTCATCCTTCTCTACTCCCCTCAATAATACTCCAACATTGTCACCCGCCTCCGCATAGTCCAATTCCTTCCTGAACATCTCTAAACTCGTCGCCACCGTCTTATGATGCATACCCAATCCCACTACCTCTACTGCATCACCACCCTTTATCCTGCCTCGCTCTACCCTGCCCGTTCCTACTGTCCCTCGACCCGTTATGCTGAATACATCCTCTACACTCATCAAAAATGGCTTGTCTACATCACGAACAGGCGTCGGTATGTAACTGTCTACTGCATCCATTAACTCCCTTATCGGCTTCCATGCCTCACACTCATCCTCACACTCTAATGCCTTTAATGCACTACCTCGTATTATCGGTATATCATCTCCCGGAAACTCATACTGCGTCAGTAATTCCCGCAACTCTAATTCCACTAAATCCAATAACTCAGCATCATCTACCATATCTACCTTGTTCATAAATACTACCATACACGGCACATTTACCTGACGCGCCAATAATATATGCTCCCTCGTCTGCGGCATAGGTCCATCAGGCGCACTCACTACCAATATCGCTCCGTCCATCTGCGCCGCTCCCGTTATCATATTCTTGATGTAATCCGCATGACCAGGACAATCTACATGCGCATAATGACGCAACTTCGTCTCATACTCTATGTGCGCTAACTGTATCGTTATTCCCCTCGCCTTCTCCTCCGGTGCCTTGTCTATATCATCAAATGGTACATATGTCGCTAATCCATCCTTCTCCAATACCTTCGTTATTGCACTCGTTAATGTACTCTTTCCATGATCTACATGACCTATCGTCCCCACATTTACATGAGGCTTCGTCCTCGCAAATTTCTGCTTAGCCAT
>Ga0307380_10001397_pt1 | contig 35406 bp, 39 predicted proteins | sample UN3MG_FD_202239 | JGI IMG/M metagenome (GOLD analysis project Ga0307380, IMG submission 202239) | Soil microbial communities from Risofladan, Vaasa, Finland - UN-3 | ecosystem: Environmental > Terrestrial > Soil > Coastal area > Acid sulfate soil | place: Finland: Risofladan, Vaasa | collected...
CAGTGAATCTACGGTGCACGAGGCCCCCCGGGCGGGTTCGCGCGCTTGGGCGCCGGAGATCTCAGGACTATTGATCTTCCCTGCCGAAAATGGAGTCGAGTGCGATCGTGGTGTCATCCGGCAGGTGAAGGGTGAACGAGCTCGAGTCCTCCGAGACGCCGAAGTTCCAGGTGTATTCCAAGTACTGTTCTCCCGGCCAGGGTCCCATTTTGATGCCGGGGGTGAATTTTTCGCCCTTTTGATTCGTCAGCCAGACATCCCAGTCCATCGGATTCTGGGAGCCTGAGATCACCTGAATCGTCACCAGGACGACCTTATTCATGCCTCCCGTGGAGGCTATGTTCTCGTTGAAGGCCGCCTTGACGACCTGAATCTCGGTGGATTTGACGCCGATGGGATCGTCGATACCCGCTACCGGTCCGGAGCATCCCGCGCCGGCAAGGTTCAATACCAGGGCGAAAACAAGGCATACCGATAAGTGAATTTGTCTTCCATGTATCATGGTTCTCTCCTGATTGAATCCGGGAAGAGCCAATTATTCTTAACCTTATTCGAGTGTGTCTTCCGCGGACGGTTCAATGGCGGCCGGCTTCTTACCGACCACAAAATAAGTTACGATCAGGGCGACTCCGACGACGCCGATTATCATCGAGGTGACGGCCATAATCATGTTTGGGCTATCATAATATTGTCTGAAAAACATGAAGCCTAAGATTGCCAATGTCCAGCCGAGAACCGGCAACCATCTTGGCGAGAGGATAGCCGCACCGACAATGCAGGGTATCGCGATGACAATCCCAAACATGCTTGTCGACAACAAGGAAACCCACATTCCAAACTCCCCGATTTCAATACACTTGGCGACCGTCAGAATCGCAAAGGAGAGAAAGATTCCTCCCACTATCGAGAGGAGGGTTCCAAGAGCAAGTTTGGTTTTGCTGACTTTTTTCTCTGCGCTCATAACTTACCCCCTGATATTATTGAAATAATGAATCTCCGGCGCTTTCGCCGGTTTGCATAATCGGCTTCTCATCGCAGATCGGCGGTTCAGTGATTGTGCACCGCAATCTACCTCTCCCCCGATCGGCAGGAAGCGGCTATATTACTTTCCAGAGATGTACCCTGATGGCCGCCATGGTAAACGGTTATCGGGTTGGCAAGAGCTGCAGCAAACAACCGCATCCCACACCTACTCGTGGCAAGCGCTTTAAGTACCTTGCACTGAGGTACACGGTTTTCTGACAGTCTGATAAGCACGCACTTATTTTTTGTTTGATTACAATAATATTGATATATTGAATCAAATATCATAAACGCCGCGGTTGCGCAACGGCTAATTTGCACCCCGGGAGCCTGACGGCTGTTTCCGATCGCAGCTCAATCGGCCGCAATATTTTCTGATTTCATCCGGAATGGAGGTCATGCGTGTTGCTTGGCCGACAGCGCGGAGTATAATTTCTTAATCTGCCAGGAATGAATGGGAAAATGCTAAAAGTAAACAACCTTCACAAGAGCTACGGAGATGTGCGCGCCGTCGACGGCGGACAAGATCTACGATCGCTTCATGGCCGGCGCCGAGGGGGGCGGTTTTTCGATGAACGAGGACCGCCTGCTGGCGAAGATCCGGCAGGAGGCGCCGCCGTCGGTCAACCGCGAGGAGTACCCCACGGTCTACCAGCAGACCGCCAGCGGCTACACGGTGATGTTCGTCTTCTTCGTGATCATGATGATCGGCGCAAGCTTCATGGCCGAGAAGAAGCAGGGGACATTCCGACGGCTGCTGGCCGCGCCGGTCGGCAGGCACGTGATCCTCACCGGCAAGCTCTTCCCGGCGCTCTGCGTCAACTTCATGCAGGTGGCCCTGATGTTCGGCGCCAGCATGCTCTTCTTCGGCATCGACCTCGGCAACTCGCCGCTCGGCATCGCCCTCATCACCCTCTGCCTCTCCCTCTGCGCCTGCGGCTTCGGGCTCCTGGTAGCAACCCTCTTCCGCACACAGACTCAGCTCAGCGGAGTCAGCGTGCTTCTCATCCTCACCACATCGGCGATCAGCGGGGCGATGGTGCCGCGCTTCATCATGGGCGAGTTCATGCAGCAAGTCGGCCTGGCCGTGCCCCAGACCTGGGCGCTCGAGGCCTACCAGGAGATCATGGTGCGCGGCGGCGGGTTGATGGACGTCCTGCCCCACTGCGGCGTCCTGCTGGCCTTCACCGCCGCCTTCTTCGCCGTCGCACTCTGGCGCTTCCGCTTCGAGTAGAACCCCAGTTCCCGTAATACCCGGAATCCGCGAGTTTTTTTAGAGACCTCACTGTGGTAGCCTTCGATCAGGAGGCATCTGCGTGAGACTACTTTTCATTGGAGATATCAACGCCCGCGGCGGGCGCGAGACGCTCGACTGCATGCTGGGCGGGCTGCGTGAGGAGTTTGCTCCCGACCTGGTGGTCGCCAACGGCGAGAACGCCGCGCACGGCCTGGGCCTGACGCCGAGGATCGCCGACGAGATCTTCGGGATGGGCGTGGACGTGATGACGGGCGGCAACCACCTGTTCGACAAGAAGGAGATCTTCGATTACCTGCCGGAGCAGCCGCGGCTGCTGCGCCCGGCCAACATGCCGTCGATCGTGCCCGGGGCGAGCAGTTACACCGGCGAGGCCGGGGGTGTCAGGTATTTTGTCGCTACGCTGGTCGGCAGAACCTTCATGACGCCGAGCGACTGCCCCTTCCGCGCTTTCGACCGGCTGGCGGGGAACGACGCTGCGGATTTCGCGGTGCGTATCATCGACTTCCATGCCGAAGCCACGAGCGAGAAGAAGGCGCTGGCGCGCTACATTGACGGGCGGGCGAGCGCCGTGATCTGTACCCACACACACGTGCAGACGGCCGACGAGCAGATTCTGCCGAACGGCACGGCCTTCATCACCGACGTCGGCATGACCGGGCCGCACGACAGCGTCATCGGCGTGCAGTCGGAGATCGTCATCCAGCGGTTCCTGACCGGCCTGCCGGCCCGCTTCGAGCCCGCCGAGGGCGGCCTCAAGCTGCAGGCGGTGGTTGTCGACATCGACGGGGCGACCGGGCGGGCGCGCTCGATCGAGAGGATCAGCCGCAACCATGAGTGACGCCGACCTGCTTTCCGGTTTCGGGCGGCGCAAGCCGCTCAGCGTGAGCGAAGTCAACGCCAGGGTGCGCAACGCGCTCGAGGCTTCGTTCGGCGAGTTGTGGGTCGAGGGCGAGATCAGCAACTACACGCGCGCGGCGTCGGGCCACCGCTATTTCACGCTGAAGGACGAGCGCAGCCAGGTGCGCGCGGTGATGTTCCGCGGCCGCGGCGACGCGATGCGCTTCGAGCCGGAGAACGGCATGCTGGTGGTCGTGCGCGCGGTGCTGACCGTCTACGAGCCGCGCGGCGAGTACCAGCTCAACGTGCTGCTGCTGGAGCCGGCGGGTGTCGGCGCGCTGCAGATCGCCTTCGAGCAGCTGAAGAAGAAGCTGGAGGCGGAGGGGCTCTTCGATCCGGCGCGCAAGCGGCCGTTGCCGATGCTGCCCCGCAGGCTGGGCATCGTCACCTCGCCCTCGGGCGCGGCGATCCGCGACATCCTTACCGTGCTGCGCCGTCGCTACCCCAACATCGAGGTGACCATCTACCCGACGCTGGTGCAGGGCGACGACGCGCCGCCGCAGATCGTCGAGGGAATCGAGGCGCTCGACCGGCTCGGCCGCTTCGACGCGATCATCGTCACCCGCGGCGGCGGCTCGATGGAGGACCTCTGGGCATTCAACGACGAGCGCGTGGCACGGGCGATTGCCGCCTGCCGCACGCCCGTGATCAGCGCCGTCGGACACGAGATCGACTTCACGATTGCCGATTTCGTCGCGGACCTGCGGGCGCCGACGCCGTCGGCGGCGGCTGAGATAGTGGTCGGGCGGAAGGAAGACCTGCTGGAAGCGGTAGTGGGTATCGAGCGGCGGATGGCGACGGCGGTCTCGGCCACCCTGCGCCAGGTGCGCGAGCGCTTGCGGGCGAACTCCCCGGCGCGCATACTCGCCTCGACGCGGGCGATGATGCAGACCTCGAGCCAGCGCAGCGACGACCTCAGCCGGCGCCTGGGGCTCGGCATGGCGGCGCTCAACGACGCGCGGAACAAGCAGTTGGCGCGCTTCGCGACCGCCTTGGAGGCGCTCAGCCCCCTGCGGGCGCTCAAGCGCGGCTACTCGATCGCCACCCTGGCCGGACGCACCGATCCGCTCACCAGCATCGAGGGCGTCGAGCCCGGCCAAGAGCTGACGCTGCGTCTCAGCGACGGCAGCCTCGACTGCGGCGTCAACAGAGTCGAGAAGGGAGAAGAGAATTGAGCGCGCAGGAAAAGGAAAAGACCTTCGAGCAGTCGATCAGGCGCCTGGAGGAGATCGTGGAGAAGCTGGAGACGGGGCAGGTGCCGTTGGACGAGTCGCTCAAGCTCTTCGAAGAGGGCGTCAGGCTGAGCCGCTTTTGCAATGCCAAGCTCGAGGAGATCGAGCGCAAGATCGAGATTCTTACCAAGGGCGAGGGCGGCGAGCTGAAGGCCGAGCCGTTTGAAGAGGGCGCGGAGTAGTCTCCCGCCGCAGTGGAATCCGAGTCAGAAACGTCCAAATCGGTTGCGGACGGCGCAAATGTTCGAATTAAGTGATTACCTGAAGGAGCGGCGCGTGCGGATCGACGCGCGCCTGCGGCAGCTGATCGAAGGCGCCGAGATTGCCTCGGAGAGGCTGAAGGAGGCGATGGGCTACAGCCTCTTCGCGGGCGGCAAGCGCCTACGCCCGGCCGTGCTGCTGGCATCGCACGAAATCTTCTCCCCTCCAAGTCCCTATGCCCTCGACGCCGCCTGCGCCCTCGAGCTGCTTCACACCTACAGCCTGATCCACGATGACCTTCCGAGCTTCGACGACGACGACCTGCGCCGCGGGCGGCCGACCAGCCACGTGGTCTTCGGCGAGTGGATGGCGATCCTGGCCGGCGACGCCCTCAACACCCTCGTTTTCGAGGTGCTCGCTGGCGGCTCCGACGACGTGCCGCCCGAGTGGAAGCTGGAGGCGATCGTGCTGGTCGCGGCGGCGGCGGGCGCCCCCGGCATGGTCGGCGGCCAGGCGCTCGACATGTCGATGCAGGGCCGGGCCGCGGCCGAGGCGGAAATCCGCGAGATGCAGCAGCTGAAGACGGGCGCGATGCTGAGGGTTGCGGCGGAAACCGGGGCACTGCTGGCCGGCGCCGGCGAGGCGGAGCGCGACAGCCTGCGACGCTACGGCGAGTTGACCGGGCTTGCCTTCCAGATCCGCGACGATCTGCTCGACATCGGCGGCAGCGCCGAAGAGCTGGGCAAGAGCCCGGGGAAGGACGGCGCCGCCGGCAAGTCCACCCTGCCCGCACAGCTCGGCGAGGCGGCCGCCGCGGCCGAAGCGGAGCGCCTGGTTTCCCTTGCCGTCAAGGAATTGGAGGGGTTTGGCGAGGCGGCCGAGCCGCTCCGCGCCATCGCCCGCTACTCTATTGCCAGGCGAAGCTGACGGTCCTATAATCACAAGTTCGCGGTTGATGGAGAGTGCATCATTGGCAAATCAGCTTTTGGACGGTATAAATTCGCCGGAAGATCTCAAGAAGCTGGATGTTGACAGCCTGGACGTTCTGGCCGCCGAGATCCGGCAGCGGATAATAGAAACTGTATCTCACACGGGCGGGCATCTTGCCTCCAATCTCGGCGTTGTCGAGCTGGCGATCGCGCTCAACTACATCTTCGATTTCAAGCGCGACAGGATCATCTGGGATGTCGGCCACCAGTGCTACACCCACAAGCTACTGACCGGCCGCCGCGACCGCTTCCACTCGCTCCGCACCTACAGCGGCATCAGCGGCTTCCCCAAGCCCGAGGAGAGTGAGTACGACCACTTCGCCACCGGCCACGCCGGCACCGCGATCCCGGCGGCGATCGGCATGGCGGTGACCCGCGATTTCCTCGAGGAGGACTACTCGGTGGTGGCCGTCGTCGGCGACGGCTCGCTGACCTCCGGCATCGCGCTCGAGGGCCTCAACGAGGCGGGGCAGCTCGACCGCAACATGATGATCATCCTCAACAACAACGACATGAGCATCAGCCCCAACGTCGGCGCGATCAGCGGCTACCTCAACAAGATCATGCACGGCCGCGCGCTCAACCGGCTGCGGATGGGGACCGAGCTGCTGCTGAAGCAGATACCGACGGTCGGGCCGGCGCTGATCAAGACGGCGCGGACGGTGGAGCACGCGATCAAGCGCGTCTTCATCCCCGGCACGCTGTTCGAGGAACTGGGTCTGAAGTACATCGGCCCGATCGACGGGCACAACATCGCCAAGCTGATCGAGACGATCAGCAAGGTGAAGGAGCTCGACGGGCCGGTGCTGGTGCACGTGAACACGGTCAAGGGCAAGGGCTACAAGCCCGCGGAGGAGAGACCCGCCTACTGGCACGGCTCGGCGGCGTTCAACATCAGCAACGGCAAGCCGCTGCCCTCCGGCCCCAAGCCGCCGACCTATACCGAGGTCTTCGGCAAGACGCTCTGCAGTCTCGCGGCCCTGGACAAGCGAATCGTCGCCATCACCGCCGCGATGACCGGCGGCACGGGCCTGAGCGAGTTCGCCGAGCGCTTCCCCAAGCGCCATTTTGATGTGGGGATCGCCGAGCAGTTCGCCGTTGCATTTGCGGCCGGGATGGCCCGCTCGGGCTGGCGCCCGGTTATCGCCGTCTATTCCACCTTCCTGATGCGCGCCTACGATCAGGTGTTCCACGACGTCTGCCTGCAGGACCTGCCGGTGGTCTTCTGCGTCGACCGCGGAGGGCTGGTGGGCGAGGACGGCCCCACCCACCACGGCGCCTACGATCTGAGCTTCCTGCGCCATCTGCCCAACATCGTGGTGATGGCGCCGAAGGACGAGGCGGAGTTGCGCAAGATGATCCGCACGGCGGTGACGCACGACCATCCCGTGGTCGTCCGCTACCCGCGCGACCGCGGTGTCGGAGTCAACATCAAGGGCAGAATCGGGAGGATCAAGCTCGGCGCCGGCGAGCAGTTGCGCGAGGGCGGCGACGCCACGATCATCGCCATCGGCTCGATGGTCCACCCGGCCCTGCGCCTGGCCGACGAGTTGGCCGAGCGCGATTGGCGGCTGGGAGTCATCAATGCGCGGTTCGTCAAGCCGCTCGACAGCGAGCTGATCCTCGACGCCGCGACACCCGGAGCGCGCATCATCACGATCGAGGAGAATATCCTGCAGGGCGGATTCGGCAGCGCGGTAATGGAACTGCTGGAGGAAGCGGGAGTGAGCAATCAGGTCTCGCTGCTGCGGCTGGGCCTGCCCGATAAGATAGTGCCGCACGGCGCGCGCTCGGAGCTCCTCAAGTTCTGCGGCCTCGATCACGAGAGCATGAAGAAGAGGATTCTCGGATTCCTCAAGCGCAAAGAGCACTGACCCTTCCACACTCTGCCACTGATAAAATTCGGCGAATGCCCGCCCGCGGCGGGCGGGTGCTATACTGAAACCATGCCCGAGAAACGCCGATGCCTGGACGTGCTGCTGACGGATCGCGGCCTCGCGAACAGCCGCACCCTTGCCCGGGGGATGATCATGGCCGGCGAGGTCTACGTCGGCGGCAGCCGCGCCGACAAGCCGGGCCTGCAATTCGACGCAGATGCGGAGATCGAGGTTCGCTCGTCGGCGCCGCGCTTCGCCAGCCGCGGGGGAGAGAAACTGGAGGGGGCGCTCGAGGATTTCGGCATCGATGTGCGCGGTCTGGCTGCGCTGGATGCCGGCAGCAGCACGGGCGGCTTCACCGACTGCCTGCTGCAGCGCGGAGCCGCGAGGGTTTACGCGGTGGATGTCGGCCGCGGCCAGCTCGATTGGCGCCTGCGCGGGGATGCGCGCGTGGTTGTGTTGGAGGGAAAGAACGCGCGTTACCTCAAGCCCGGCGACCTGCCTGAAAATCCGGCGCTTGCCACGCTCGATCTGTCGTTCATCTCGCTCACCAAGGTGCTGCCCGCCGTGCTGCCACTGCTGGCCGCAGAGGCGGCGGTGCTGCCGCTGGTAAAACCCCAGTTCGAAGCGGGCCGGGAAGCAGTGGAGAGAGGGGGAGTGGTGCGCGATCCCATGCAACATGAGGCCGCCTTGCACAGCATTGTCGCTTTCCTCTACAATTCGGGCGTCGATATCGTCGCCGTTGCGCCGTCACGATTGTTGGGGCCCAAGGGAAACCGCGAATTCTTCATCCACGCCGTGAAACGTCCTCCGCGGGCGGCGCTCGAATCGCTGGAGGCCGAAATCGGGCGGGCGGTAGAGGGATAGAGAAAAATGTTGGTAGGCATTATCGTCAAGCCGCACTCTCCGGAAGTGCTCAAGCTGCTGAAGGAAACGATTGCGCTGTTGCAGGCGCGCACTCACGAGGTCCTTACGGGCGAGGAGACCGCGCACCTGCTCGGGGGCGATTGGGCCGGGACGTCGCGCGAGGAGATGATGAAGCGCTGCGAGCTGATCGTGGTGCTCGGCGGCGACGGCACGCTCCTCAGCCTCGCCAAGTACCAGGTCGGGCGGCAGGTGCCGATCCTCGGCGTGAACATGGGCCAACTGGGATTCCTGACCGAGGTGGCGCACAGCGAGGCCCTGGAGCAGCTCGAGGAGGCCTTGGAAGGTCGTATGACCCGCAGCTACCGCATGATGCTGGCCTCGGAGTTGCAGCGCGGCGACCGGAGCGAGCGCCTGCCGCACGTGCTCAACGACGTGGTGATCAACAAGAGCGCGCTGGCACGCATCTTCGATCTCGATGTCCTGGTCGACGGCTTCAGCGTCACCAACACCCGCGCCGACGGCGTCATCGTCTCCACGCCGACCGGCTCGACCGCCTACAACCTGGCCGCCAACGGCCCGGTCGTCCACCCAGAGATGGATGTCATCATCTTCACACCCATCTGCCCGCACACGCTGACCAACCGGCCGGTCGTGCTGTCGGCCGATATGGTGGTCGAGTTGCGCATCAACGACGGCGAGGAGATCTACCTGACGCTCGACGGCCAACAGGGCTTCCCGCTGCGGGGTGGAGACATCGTGCGGGTCTGGCGCAGCGAGCGCCAGGTGTGCCTGCTGGTGCCTTCAGGGAGGAATTATTTCGACGTTCTGCGTAATAAACTACAGTGGGGCAAGAGGTAGTTGCGGGGAGCCCCATCGTAATCCAGCTTACCTCAATCGGTGTTTTTGACTGCTATACTTGAACCATGTTGTAGTGTTTTGGAGAAGACAAAATGCGTAGCAGACTGGTGAGACCGGCACTGGCACTCTCGGCGGGCGCGCTGACGCTGGCGTTGCTGTTGTCGCTGTGGCCCCTGGGCGCCGTCGCGACGGCCGAGGATAAGGAAGAGGCGAAGCTGAAGATCACGCTTCATTCGCCGTTGCGGCAGGGCATTGCACCGCTGCCGGTGCACTTCGTGGCGACGATAGTCGGCCCGCCGGAGTTGGACGAGCAGATCTACAGCGACAGCTTCGAGTGGAGAATCATGAGCCGCCAGGTTCTTACCGACCGCTATACCGGCGGCAACATCACGCCGACCGAGATGCGCAACGAACCCGTGAGCTCTTACGAGCGCATGCTGCGCGGCAGCAAGCACCTCGAGAGCCGCACGCGCATCCGGTCGCCCCGCGTGCCCTACAGCAAGGACAAGGAAGTGAAGCGGATATTCGAATTCGACTACGATTTCAAGCTGGGAGGCGAATACTTCATCAGCTTCCGGATGATCAAGTCGAAGGTTCATTCCAACGAGATCAGGATCCAGGTCCAGGGCGACACGTCCTACGACCCGTTCCGCCAGCGCTGAAGCCGGCGCGCTTCAATATCAATCAGCTTGTATGGTCGATTCCGCCTCGGGCCCGAAGTGTGCCTCCGCCCCGGCTTTTGACTTGGCACACGGCGCCGGCCTTGGTATCCTTTGCTCCAGTCAAACGCCGGAAGTCGGCGGGGGGAGAGAATGTACTTTACCGATGCCAAGGACATGCACTACAAGGCCGGAGTGCCGCGCGACATCAACGCCTTTTTCGAGAAACTCGGCGGCCGCACGTGCCCCAACTGCGGCGCCAACGCTGCCTTCTCCACATTGAACGAGTACGCCGACTGGGACGAAGCGGGGCACCGCAACCCGATGCGCTGCGCCGCCTGCCAGAACGAGTGGTTCGACGAATAGGGCTCTCGCTGTTTCGGTCGCGAATCTACATTGCAGCGTTAGAATAAAAGGTTGCGTGTCAACAATTAATCGTTGGTCCATGCAAGTGTTCGGCGGAGCTTCTGAAAGTTCTTGTACGGGGCGTAGCCGAAATGATGAAGTTGACCAACGACAATACCTGGGGCTATCCCCTGTTCCCGTGCGAACCGCAGAATATTGTCATGGGAGAGTAGCTGGGCAGAGTTGACGAATGCTTCAAGTTCTCTTCTCGGGATAAGCATTTCAGTGGCAAAAAAATTGGCTTCCTCTTCTTCAGTCCCTTCTCTCTTGTCGACATCCAGATATACGGCTTTCTTTCTCTCGTGAAGTAGAACGTGACCGGCTTCGTGGAAAAAAGTGAACCAAAGAATATCGTCTTTCTTTCCTCTGATATTCAGCTGGATAACGGGATTGTCAGAAATCCAATAAGTTGCGCCGTATACGGGCATTTTTGGCAGTTCAGGCACAAGCACGACCTTTACGCCTTGTTCGGCACAGATATTTTGTAATTCTGAAACAAAGTCATCGGGTACTGGATCTGTCAGCCCTCTGATCTTCTTCAGACTTTGCCGGAATCTCTTTCTGTCGTAAGGCTCATAGCGCATGGCCAAAGCGAGTTCGCGCCCCTTGCTCAACCAGGCAGCCAATGCGTACTGATTAACCTTGAAAGCCGACGATTTCCTATATTGGATGGACAGTTTATGGAGATGTGCATCGAAAGCGACAGGTGAAGCGACGCCCAGCAATTTGAGTACTTTTTCCATCGAGGAAACAGAGTCGTCTTCATCGTCGATGTAGTTGTGTTTCTTCATTTCTCTTAGAGGGAATTCTCCAAGCCAACTCTCCTGTTCCTTAAGTCTTTGAGTTTCTTCGGCTTTGGCGAGGAACTCGTCATATCTCTTCTGCCGGTTATTCCAGAAGCTGGCAGGCACCCCCAGAGCTTTTTCGAGCTGAAGCGCTGTTTCCGGAGTGATCTCCTGTTTGCATTTGACGATGGCGTTGATGGTTTTCTTGTGCTTACCGATTCTTTGAGCCAGTTCGGTCTGTGACATGCCCAGGGATTCCAAGGTATCCTGCAGAGTTTCACCCGGCGGTGTAACGAAATCAGGCTGATACTGATTCTGACTATCAGTTACCATGGGTGTCCTCCTTTCCGAGTATTTTCACAATCGTAACGCGCCTGCAATCCAGGCCCCCATTAGGCAGTTCGGGCAAAGGATCATGCGCCGGGGCGAAGATAAGGCGGTAAGGATGCTTTAAATCAACCGAGTACTTGCCCTTCATGCTGCCCTTCAGTGGATGACAACGAGCTGGTGGGATACTCATTAAAACCGCCAGATTTTCGGAGTCACGAATTTCGTCCATTCGTTTCCGCAACAGCCTGGCGTTTTCTTCTCCCCATCTCCTGACAGCTATGTGGTACCTGTTGCAGATTTTTCTGATCTGGTTGTCCTTGAACAGAATCTCCACCGCAAAGAGCCTTTTGTTAACGTATTACGTTAATAATTTAAGTTTATTTCAGGGGATGACATTTGGCAAGGTTTAATCGCGAAATTGCCAGGATTCATAAGAAGGTCTATTCGAACGGCCATTTCAGGCAAGACCAACGGCCTGATATATGTGATAAACACTTCCTGTGAAGCTGTTGGCCTCCATTTAGGCTTGGATGAACATAACTAACAGGAAGAGAGGTTTTCTGGCCCGTATCCAATTCCGGAATACCGTTTTGCCGGGTACTCGTAATTCTTAACAGGTCAAAGCATTGCCTGCCCAAAGGTATTTATGCAGACTTTGCTGCTGCTGTCGTTTTAGAACGCCGTGCGGCTGATGCGAAAGAGGTGTGGCGGCAGCATCGTTGCGCTGACCTCGATGGGCTTGCTGCGCTACATCCCCGAATACGCCGCCGTCGGTGCGGCAAAGGAGGCACTGGAGTCGACCGTGCGCTACCTGGGGATCGAGCTGAACCGCTGGAACATCAACGTCAACGCCGTGGCAGGCGGAATCACCGACACCGAGAGCCTCGGCTATTTCCCCAACCGTGAGCAGGTGGTCGAGCACGCGAAGCGCATGAACCACTCCGGGCGCCTGACCAGGCCGGAGGACATCGTCGCGGCCGTCGCCTTCCTGCTCTCCGACGACGCCGGACTCAGCCTCGTCGGCTGAGCGCAAGAGTTCTCATCCTGATTCAGCCCTGGTCCCCGCCCTCCTGAAGTGGATCGCCATGGCGATCACCGAGCCGCAGCCGAGCATATTGGCGACGAACGTGAGGATGATCGGTATCGAGCCGAGGTGGATGCCGTAGATCACGTAGACAAGCTGTCCGGCGAAGAAGTAGGCGAAGGTGAAGATCGAGACGTCGGCCGAGCTTTTATTGCGCCAGATGGTGAGCGCCTGGGGCAGGTAAGCGAAGGCTGAGGTGACGCCGAAGAAGGTTGTGAGGAACTCCAGAGCCAGTCCGTAATCCATAAATCACCATTTCAAATATCAGCGCGAGAATTCGCTGACGATCTCTGCGGTTGATTTGTATTCGATGCCGATGTCAAGCGCGAGGCCGCGGCAGGCGGCGGCGACATCGGCGGCCCGCTCGAAGCCGAGCCCGACGCCGGCGAGCGGCGTGGTGGCGTCGGTGGGGACGATGACGCGGGCGTTGGGGAACTCCATGCGGATGCCCGCCGCGGTGTGGTGGGTGCAGATGTTCTCGACCACCGAAGGGACGAAGAAGGCCAGCCCGGCGTCGCTGCGGTACTTGCGTTTGATCAGGCTGAAAACATTCTCGTTGACCTCGGGGATGCGCGGCTCGCCGGTCGTGCGCCGGCTCGAGGCGCCCGCGCTGAGCCGCGTGGCGTCGAAGAAGTACTTGGGCTGGATGAGGTAGGTGAAGTCTTCGGCGAGGAAGCGCTCGGCGGTGATTATCGGCAGGCCGAAGGTGACCTCAACGTCGGCCGGGGAGTAGCTGAGCGAGCCGTCGGGCTCCTGGAAGTAGACCTGGCGCGGGACGTAGACGCCGGCGCGGCTGCGGTCGATTGCGTCGTGCAGCACCCGGGTCAACCGCGGCCTGATGCTCTTGCCCTGGAGGCCGTATTTTTTCAGGTCGATGGCCTCGGGCCTGGGGACGGAGTGGATGGGATAGAGGCCGCCGTTGATCTCGAACTCGAGGCTGGTCATCGGGTGCAGGTCGGGGCAGGAGAGGTTCCAGTCGGCGAGCCGGGCGATGGCCGCGGCGTTTTCCTTCTCCTGCGGCGTGGTGCCGCAGTAGAAGCTGCCGTCGGGGTCGACGAAGGTCTCAGTCATGTCGACGATCACGGATATTCTTTCCCATTCCATGGTCTTTCCTCCGCGTCTTCAAACCGGCCGGCCGGGTCTCGGCACCTCTCAGTATCGCACCAGCTCGAGCCTGTCGTTCGGGCGGTGCCGGCGGCCGACCTTGGCGACGTCGCGCCAGGCATCGTCTTGCTTGAGGCTGACGACGTCGGCGGTGAAATCGTACTGGCCGGAGAACATCGAGCTGCCGACTCCGTAGGCGATCACCGGTAGGTTGAGCCGCTCGAAGCGGGCGATCTTCTCCGGAGTGAAGCCGCCACTACAGACGATACCGACGTTCTTGTAAAACTCGCTCTCGACCGAGCCCGCCGGATAGCCTGCGGCGCGCTCCTGCAACGCCTGGTGGACGTTAATCACCAACTGCGGGTTGACGCCGGTCGGCTTGAACAACTCCATCTGCTTGCAGATCGAGCGGTCGATCACAGTCTCGCTGGTGTCGAGCCGGACGGCGTAGAGCTGGTAGCGAGGATCGCGGTCCGGCAGGTAGCGCTGGAGAAAGGCGTCGGCGACGTCGAGCGTGGTGCCGACGCTGTCGTTGTGGAAGTCGACGAGCACGATGCGCTTGATATCGGGATCGAGGTACTCGGCGAACTTCAGCGATGAGAGGACGATGTCGCCGCCGTAGGCCGCCTGCAGGCCGTGGGGGATGGTGCCGAGCGCCCTGGAGCCCCACCAGTCGCCCTGGGCGGGGGTGCTGACGCCGTAGCCGGCGGAGTGGGAGTCGATACCCAGGGTGCCGAGGGCGATGTCGTAGGCGAAGCCGTCGCCCGCCTGGCACTGGTAGATGTCGAAGCGCGCGGGGAAGAAGAGGACCGGCTTGGGCGTGACGCGGCTGGCCTCGCGGACGGTGCGGTAGACGTTGGTGGCGACCCGCGTGCGGCGGCTGAGCGCGCCGAGGTAGACCGTCTCCAGGTGGGCGAAGAGGCTGTAGTCGCCCTCGACGATCATCACCGTCTCGCCTCTCTCGATGATGTCGCCGTCGCGCAGGGTGTGGATCTCGAGTTTGCCGAAGTCCTCACCCAGCGCCGAGTAGAGGATGCCGAGCGCCTCGCTGACCCCGCAGAGGCAGACGTCGTCGTGCTTCTGGAAGACCTGCATGCGGATGGTGGGATGGTAGTCGTCCCTGAGCAGAATGTAGCGCGAGCGGTTGAAATACTCGTCGGAGTAGTAACCCTCTCTGACCCTGGGATCTACACGCAGCAACTGCGGATCGAGCCTGCGGCGGGGATTCATCCTGTTCAGATTTGGTCTCATTCTGTTACTCCCGGTAAAAAAGAGCAGAAAACCGGCTACGATCTTAAGCAAAAGGGCGCGCCGGCGCCAGTGCTCTCTGTCGCGATAATAAAATTGAGATATATTCTCAAAATTGCATTATAATGCCCCCAGCATTTCGGAGGAGCCATGAGAAGGGGAAAGAACTACACGCAGCGCATCCGCGACACGAGGGTTTCACAGCGTTACCACAGCATTTCAAAGCAGTCACGCCGGCGATCCCCGGCGCGGAATTACGGTATCGACTGGGGCGCCGACTGGAGGCAGCCGAAAAGCTACGGTCTGGCTGATCGGGTCCTGCTCAATCTCCCACGTGAGGATTTTATCGGCTCGAGCGCGCTTTCGCTGCTTTCGCCGAGGGCTGAACAGGAGGGCGGCGCCGAGAGTTTCTCAAATGATAGTCTGGCGTCGCTGCTTTACTTCGGCTACGGCGTCACCTGCTCGCGCAGCCACGGCAGCGCGATCTACAGGCTGCGGGCCGCGCCCTCGGCGGGCGCGGTCTACCCGACCGAGCTCTACCTGGTGGCGGGCGATCTCGGCGAACTGCCTGCGGGCATCTATCATTATTCACCGGAGGACTTTTCGCTCGAGCTGCTGCACGAGGGCGATTCGCGCGAGGCCGCGGCGTCGATTTGCGCCGGGGATGGGAAGAAAGGCGGCCGGTTCTACCTCGTTTTCACATCGATGTGCCGGCGCACGGAAGCGCGGTTCGGCCGGCCCGGTTACCGCTACTGCCTGCTGGACGGCGGCCACGTGATCGGCAATTTTCTCGCGCTGCTGGATCGTTTTGACTGCCGGGCCTTCCTACGGGGTTCCTTTGATGACCGGCGCCTCTACGGGCTCCTGGGATTGGAACGGGAGGAGGAGGCGATTCTCGCGGTCCTGCAGGTCGGCGACGAGGAGTGCAAACCCGGCTTCCCCGTTCTCTCCAGTGAGCGGGATTTATCAGCGGATCTGACCTTGAGCCGGGAGCGGGACCGGCAAGGGAGATCGCTGGCGTTGCGGGTTCATGACGCGGGTTCATTGGTGACGGAGGGCGGGAAAGAGGTCGATGCACCCTCCCGCAAATCCGGCTCCGGCGATGTTCAGGGCGAGGCGGCGCACAAGAGGTTGAGCATCACGGAGCAGATGCTGACGGGCCTGGACGGGAAGGATATCGGCGAGGTGCTGGGGGGTAGGCGGACGACGAGGCGGTTCGCCGGAGAGGCGATCACCGAGGCGGAACTTGCCGTGCTCACGGAGTGCAGCGCAGCGCCCTATGACGCCGATTGGCTTGAATCCCAGGAAAACAAGGACGGCATCGATCTTTTCGCGCAGGCGGAGTTGTTCGTCGCCGCCAACAACGTGCGGGGCCTCGAGCCCGGGATTTACCGTATCGACCGTGTACGCAAAGTTCTTGCTGCGGTGGGGCGCGCCGCAACGGTTGCTGAACTCACGGATGCCTGCATGGGCCAGAAACAGGCGGTCGAAGCCGCGGCGGTTATTTTTGTCGCGCCTCGTCTGGGCGAACACCTCGAGCGCTTCGGCAACCGCGGCTACCGCTACGCAGGTATTCACGCGGGCATCGTCGGCGAGCGCATCTACCTCGCGGCCACCGCGCTCGGCCTGGGAGTGAGCGGCATCGCCGGGCTCGACGACGACCTGGTGAACCGCCTCTGCGGAATCGACGGCGAGGAGACGGCGGTCATCTATGCCCTGGCGGTGGGCCGACCCCTCACCGAACGGCTGGATTGACGCGCGAATAGTCTCCGCCGGTGTGGTAGATTGGCGTCGTATTTCCTGTCGATCGCCGCCAGGGGGGATTTGAATGAGCGACGCAGCCCGCCGTTATCACAGAATTTCCACGCATAAGCGCGACAAGCTCATCGGAGCCGGGAGTCTGGACTGGGCCAACGAGCCCGGGAGGGCGAAGGAGTACCCGGGAGCGCCGGAGGTGCATCTGCCGGAGCCCGAGCCGTTTGGAGTGGGCTTGGCGGATGTCTTTTCCGGGAAGGTGATGGCGCGTGCCGGAGCGCCCGGAATGGTTGAGCTGGCCGCTTTGCTGCGGCTCGGCTACGGCGTGACCTCGCGCAAGGGTGGTAACGATTTCCGCGCGGCGCCGTCGGCGGGGGCGCTCTTCCCGGCGGAAGTATACCTGTGTTGCGGGGAGACGGAGGGACTCGACGCCGGGCTCTACTATTTCAATCCCATGTTCGGCAGAGTCGTGCAGGTGGCGGCGGGGGACTTCCGACGCAGTCTTGCCGGGGCCGCCCCGGGCGGCGGGGCGCATGCCGCTTATCTGATCATCACCGCGATCCCCTGGCGGAGCTCCTGGAAGTACAGGGCGCGCGCCTACCGCTATTGTCTGCTCGACTCGGGCCACGTTGCCGGCAACCTGCTTCTCATCGGCTCCGCCCTTGGGCTACAGCCGCGCCTGATCACCCAGCTCGACGAGGGTCCGATCAACGCGATCCTCGGCATTGACGGCACCAATGAGTTTCCCATGGCCGTAATCGGCCTCTCAAACGGTGGCAACGGTTTTCCCGATCCGCCGGCGGATTTCACGCCGAGGACCGCCGAACCGCTCTCGCCCCGGATGGCCGTGGATGAGGATATCCTCGCCATTCATCGCGCGGAATGCTGTGACGTGAAACGCGGGCTGCCCGCGCTGCGGCCGTCGGCGCCGGAGGGCGGCGAGGCGATCCCGATGCGCTCGGCCAAGGCTGTAGAGGGGAGTCTGGAGGTGTTGCAGACCCGGCGGCGGTCGTTCAGAGGCGGGGCGAAGGCGCCGTTGGCGCTCGATGATCTCTCGGCCTACCTCGCGGCGGTGACCTGGGCCTACCCGGCCGACTGGATGCCCGCCGGCTGGAAGACGAACCTGCTGCCCGACCTGACGCTGGTGGCGCTCGGTGCGGAGGGCCTGGGGGAGGGGATTTACCGCTACGACGCGGAGCACCGCAGCTTGCTCAAGTCCGACGCGCCCTTCGAGCGCGACGACCTCACGGTCGCCTGCATGGGGCAGAGATTCATCGCCAAGGCCAACGCCTTCCTGGTGATTTCCCTCGACTTCGCCCGCCTCGAGGCGCCGGGAGCCTATCGCATCGCCGGGCTCGACGCGGGTATCGTCGGCCAGTTCGCCTACCTCGCGGCCGAGGCGCTCGGCGCCGGGTGCTGCGGCATCGGCGCGTTCTTCGAGGATGAGCTGAGCAGGCTGATCGGCTACGACGGGAGCGACCGCATCGCCCTCTACGGGCTGACATTTGCCAAGCGCAAGCGCTTTCAGATTTGACGGAATTCAGGGTGGTGATATGCTTACCCTGGGCTACGAATTGCGCAATCCCCGCGGGAAATAACAGTCTGGCCCGTTGAGCAGTATCCCGCCGTTGGCGGGATCGGGGCGCATAAATGTGCCCCCTACATGAATTTGCGGAGAATTGTCGCCAGTGGCTGGTAATTAATCCTTGACAGCATCGTCACTGAGAACTATATTTATATTGTATTAGTTGAATAGTACAATAGTTGCGAGGTACACAATGACAATATTCGCAGGCGAAGGAGGTGAGCGGCGTTGTGATTGAGTTCAAGCTGGACCCCAAGTGCGGCGTTCCATATTACCGTCAGATCATCGACCAGATCCGCTACGGCATAGCGTCGGGAATGTTGAAGGTGGGCGAGCAACTGCCGACCGTGCGCTCGCTGGCGGTGGAGCTTTCGGTCAACCTGAACACGATCTCCAAGGCCTACCGCGAGCTTGAGATCCAGGACGTGCTGGAGACGCAGCAGGGCACGGGGACGTTCATCGGGGTAGCCGAAGTGAGGATCCCGGCAGAGGAGCGCCGGGTGAAGTTGGGGTGCATTTGCGACGAATTTCTAACGATTGCGGGCAGCTACGGGTTCGACGTCGAGGAGGTCATCGGAGAGCTGCGCCGCAGGAGCGGAGGGGCGAAATCATGAAGATATCGAATATGAAGGAGTCGTCCGGCGACCTGAAAGAGAAGGCCGAGAGTTGGGCGACGAAGCAGTTTCAGTTAAGCAGCAAGGCGTTCAACATGGTGGCGATGACCGTGTTCTTCGTTTTGCTGATCGCCGACTCGCTGTGCCTCTACCTGGGCCTGATCAACATCTGGTGGTTCGCCGGGCTTCTGGTCCTGGCTGCGATCATCGCCGCATCGATCAGGATCGCCGACCAGTGGGAGCGCGCGGTTGTGCTGCGGCTCGGTCGCTTCCGCGGCCTCAAGGGGCCGGGAATCTTCCTGATCATCCCGGTCATCGACCGGGTGGACAAGTACGTCGACCAGCGCGTGCGGTTGACCGATTTCCGCGCCGAGACGACGCTGACCCGCGACACGGTGCCGGTGAACGTCGACGCGGTGGTCTACTGGATGGTGTGGGACGTGCAGAAGGCGGCGCTGGAGGTGCAGGACTACATCCAGGCGGTGGGCTTCGTGGCCCAGACCGGGCTGCGCGACACGATCGGCAAGCACGAGTTGGCCGACCTGTTGCAGCACCGGGAGAAGATCGGCGCGGCCCTGCAGCAGACGCTCGACGAGCAGACCAACCCCTGGGGCATCACCTGCCAGTGCGTGGGGATCAAGGACATCGTCATCCCCGCGGCACTGGAAGACGCGATGAGCAAGCAGGCGCAGGCTGAGCGCGAGCGCCAGGCGCGCATCATCCTCGGCACGGCCGAGACGGAGATCGCCGAGAAGTTCGCCGCCGCCAGCGAGTACTACCGCGACAATCCCGTGGCACTGCAACTGCGAGGCATGAACATGCTGTTCGAGGGACTCAAGGAGAAGGGCTCGATGGTGATCGTGCCCAGCTCGGCACTGCATTCGATGAACCTGGGAGCGATCGGCGGCCTGGCCGGCTTCTCCGCCGCGGGCGAAATTCAGAAGGAGGATCACTGAGGGCAGCCTGCGGTTTCGGGCGACTACAGAGGTGAAAAGCGATGAGCGCAAATTACGAATACGAGATTGTCAGGCACGGAAAAGGCTTGATGATGGTCAAGCGGCCCGCCCGCAACGACTACGAGGAGATCATCCACGACTACGCGGAGCGCGGCTGGAGGCTGGTCCAGGTCTTCGCCCCGGGAGTCGGCGTCTCGGGAGCGCCGAAGTACTACGACCTGATCTTCGAGCGGAGGGTCGGCTAGCGGTGACGGGGAGTCTGGCGGAGAGGAGTCGTCAATGAGTAACAGGGTGCTGATCACATATGAGACAGGCGGCGGCGAGATCCCCATGGCCGTGCTCTGGAGCGCCGGCAACCGCATCGCCTATCGCTTGTGCGAAGACTGCCCGGCGATTCCCTACGGCAGCGACGAACTCGAGATGCTGATTCAGCAGTTTATCGACCTGCCTTTGCGGATCTCGCGGCTGAGGCACAAGACCCTGCCGTCGATGTTCGATGAGATAGAGCCGGGCTCGGAGGAACACTTCGAGATGATGTTGCGCGACCTGGGCAGGTTCAAGACAAAACCGCTGGCGAATAACAACTTTGCCGGCACGGGGCCGGAGCCGAAATTGGCCAACTAGGGATTGGGCTACCGGCGCGGAGGAGGGCGGCCTTCGGGCCGCCTTTTTTTATGGCGGTTCGCCTGGGCGCCCCGCGGCCTCGCGGGGAGTTTCGCTCCGCCTTGACATTCGGCGCGCCATTGACTAGACTATTACTAGACCGACTGGTCGGTTTAGGGAGATGCGAGGACCCGCCGCCCAGGCGGCCGACTGCGCAAGGGCCTGTTTTTGCTTGACTAGCCCGCTGCCGCGGTCGTATATTTTTAAAGTAAGCGTTTACTTACTAACGGCGCGGCACTCCCCCGGCGCCTCACCACCGGCGGATCAACACACCGAAGTTGATTAAGCGCCGCTCAAACGTGAAAATCTGCAAACCGAACACCGTAGCGGAGAGCGAAAATGAAGAGAGTACAGATTGCGATAATAACAGCGATGCTCGGAGCGCTGCTCGTCGGGCAGTGTGCGGCGAACGACGAGTTGCTGAAGCGCTACGTAAACGAAGCGTTGCTGCAGAACCTTCAGATCGAGATGTCGCGCTCCGACGTGGAGATAGCCCGGCGCGATCGCGACGCCGCGGCGTCGGCGTTCTATCCGACGGCGGGCTTCGATTACCGCCACACCCGCGTCAACAGGGAGATCAGCCTGGACATCCCGCTCAACATCCCCGGCTTCGAGGCGGGCAGCGTGCTCTCCAAGTCGTGGCAGTGGCAGGCCGCCTTCAGCGGGCGGGTCCCTCTGTATCTTGGCGGCAGGCTGCGGCACAACCTGGGTCTGCGCGATGCGGTGCTCAAGGGCAGTGAGATCGGCGTGGACATCGACGAGCGCGACGTCGCCCTGCAGGTGATTCAGGGCTACCTCGACCTGAAGATGGCGCTGGCACTTGAGGTGGTTCAGGGCGCGGCCCTGGAGACGGCGAAGGAGCATCAACGCTCGGTGCAGGCGATGCTGGATCAGGGTATGGTTTCGCTGCGGGAGTTGAAGCGCGCCGAGGCCGTGACGGCCGAGGCGGAGAGCGAGCTGATCGCCGCCGGCAACGCCGCCCAGCGCGCCAGGCGGGCGTTCAACTATGTGCTCAATCGCGACCTGGAGACCGAGGTCGACGCCTCGGCGGAGCCTCAATGGGGCGGCGAATACGATCTTGCAGAGGCGATCGAGAAGGCCGTGCAGGCGCGCCCCGAGCTCGCGGCCCTGCAGCAGCGGTTGCTGGCCGGCAACAAGCAGATCGACCTGGCCCGCTCAGATTACTATCCCAATTTCTCGCTGGCCGCCGAAGGCGGCTGGCGCGACGGCGACATCATGGCCATGGGGGGCCGCGATTACTGGCAGGTGAGCGTGCTGGCGGGCCTGACCCTCTTCGATGCCACGCGCGAAGACAAGATTGCCGCCGCCAGGGCATCGCGGCGCCGCGAGGGACTGCTGCTGGAGAGCACGCGCAAGCGCATCGAGCTTCAGGTGACCGACAGCTACCTGAGGCTGGTCGACGCGCGCAAGCAGCTCTCGGCGTCGGAGCGCGAGGTCTCGGCCGCCGAGGAGGCGCAGCGGGTGGCCGAATTGCAGTTCGAGCAGGGAGTGGTGAACCAGGTGACTTACCTCGACGCCGAGTTCGCGCTGATATCCGCCGGCGTCCGCAACGAGCAGGCGAGGTTCAAGGTCTGGAAGGCCGAGGCGGCTCTGAGGCACGCCGCGGGCTATCCGTTGCCCTGATCGGCAGACGGCGGTGATTGTGTAATCGGGCTTCCTTGAGCGGCTCCGCGCCGGAGTGCTATCATTGCGCTGCCTGCAACAGATGGGAGCGCAAGTGATGGCGGACGACAAGTGGAAGAGCGGACCCGGGCCCGACGTGGAGCTTCCGGACACGGAGAAGGACGGCGATTACACGGCCAGCCGCTTCAAGGTGAAATACGCGATCTGGACCGTCGCTGCGGCGGCGGTCTTCTTCATCATCCTCATTCTCTGGATCTTTTCCGGCCGCGCGGAGCGGATCCGCAGCGTCCCGGTGCTCGAGAAGGCCTGGATCGTCTCGCGTCTCGAGGGCGAGAACATCGCCACAGAGCTGCCGAAATTCGTCGATGACGGGCGCGGTGTGATGCTCTACCTGGTGGCCTACGGCCTCGACAAGACCGAGAACAAGCACTTCTATTACACGGAGAATCCCAGCGACGAGCCTCTGCGGGTAATCATCGGGGGCAAGGAGATCCCGCAGGATCAGCTGCGCACGTTTAGCTTCATCGATACGATGAGCATGGTCGGCTGGTACAAGATCGAGGTGAGCCCCTACTTCTACCGCGACGTGGGCCGGGACATCCCCCACCGCCTTTTCTGGACGGAGTCGCGCAAGCACAAGATGGGCGACCGCTGGTGGACGATCGCCGACGTGCGCGCCGACCTGTTCACCGATTACCATTTCGACTACGTGGGCACTATGCGCTACACCGCCGATGTGATGGTCTTCCACGCGCGCGATCCCGAGCTGATCTTTTCAAACATCAAAGCCGAGGGCGCGAAGTCGGAGATACCCGGAGCACTGCCGCCCGGCGCCCACCGCATCACCATGCTTCCCGACAGGCGCAGCGGTCTCGACAGGACTTACAGGGCCTTTTTCAACCTCTTTGCCTTTGAGAATCATCCTGACCCTGCGGCGGCGGGCGCGCTGACCGAGGCCTTCCTTGGCGGCAGCTCGCGCTCGATTCTGATCGGCGCGATGCGGCTGCTCGGTTACGACGTGGCCTACGACGATCCCGCCTTCCTCGAGAAGGTTGCCGACAGGGTGATGTCGGGCGTGACGATTGATTCGTTCTCCTATTTCAGGCCCGCCGGCGATGATGAGGGTTTCATCCTCTACGGCGAGGAGGGCGTGCAGCCCGGCGATATCCTCGTCAGGGGCGACCGCTACCTGGTGCTGTCGCGCAACGGCGATGAGATGCCCGAGCCCGAGAGCGGCGCGCTGACGGGCGACGACGTCGTGCTCGATGCCTACAACGCTCTCGTAATCGAGACCTTTGCCAAAGTGCTCGAAAGGGGCGTCGAGCCGATCGAAATATGGAGGCTGCGGCCGTTGGAGAGCGCGGCCGCCGGGAGCTGATGGCCCAGGTCAAGCCCTTCGAGCCGGTTGTTTTCTTTTGCGCCCTGCTGGCGCATCGCGATTATCCGCTCGAGCCGGCGGAAGCCGCGCTTGCTGAGCGCTTCGGCGCGATCGATCTTCGCTCCGCGACGATGCACTTCACTTCCACCGATTATTACACTGCAGAAATGGGCGAGGGCCTGGTGCGCCGGTTTGTCTCGTTCCTGCGGCTGACCGATCCGCAGGAACTCGCAGGTGCGAAACAGTTCACCAACGGCCTGGAGGCGAGGCTGGCCGGGGAAGCCGGCCGCCCCCGGCGGGTGAACATCGATCCCGGCTATCTCAACTTCGCGCAAATGGTGCTGGCTTCGGCGAAGCCGTTCGCCCACCGCATCCCGCTGGGAGGCGGCATCCACGCCCAGCTGGAGTACCTTTTCCGCCGCGGCGAGGCCTGCTTCATGGAGTGGACCTTCCCGGAGTACCGGCGGCGGGAGGTTGCGGAGTTTTTCCTGGGGCTGAGAGAGCGTTACAGGGAACTGTTGAAGGCCGCGGCGTCGGGCTGACCCGCCGCCACCCGCAAAGTAGAGAAATCCCCTGGTTCTGAGCGGGCGTTGGTATTGCGGTTTCGGCTACTTGTTTGCCAGCTGGAAGTCCCAGGACGGCGCCTTTATGCCGTAATTCAGGATGTAGCGCATCGGATTCATCGGCTTGCCGTTGAGGTGCACCTCATAATGGACGTGGGAGCCGGTGCTCCTGCCCGTGTTGCCGACGTAGCCGATGATCATCCCCCGGGTGATCCGGTCGCCCTTCTTGACGTTGAAGGCCTTGAGGTGGCCGTAGATCGTCGTGTAGCCGTTCATGTGGTTGATCGCGAGCGTGTTGCCGAGGGTGTTCGAACGCTGAGCTTCCACAACCACGCCGTTGGCCGGGGCGATAATCGGCGTCCCCTCGCTGGTGCTGATGTCGATGCCGTTGTGGTAGGCGCGTTTGCCGGAGAGGGGATCGGTGCGGTAGCCGAGGCTGCTGGAGATCCAGCCGACTTCCGTGGAGATCAGGGGCCAGACCGAGGGCGTGTAGTCGAGCTCTTCCTGTTTTTCACTGAACGATTTCTCGACCCTCTCGAGCGTCGCCTGCAGGTTGTTCAACTCGACTCGGCGCAGGGGGAGCTCGCGGTCGAGCTCCTCATTGTTGAACTGGGTGTTGAGATCGGGGATGTCGCCACGCTCCAGGTTCATCACCTGGTCGACGCCGGCGAGCGTGCTGAGCACCTTCGTCTTTTCGCTGATCAGGCCGATGCGGTGGCTGATTTCGGAGGTGAGTTGCTCGTAGCGAATCTTCTCCTTCTTCAGCGTGATGTTCTCTCGCGCGAGCTGCTCGACTCTGCCGGCATCGCCAATCATGAAGACGTAGTGAATGAGGAAGATAGTCAGCGCCGCAACGAACGCAATCAGCGCAACGCCGCTGAGCATCAGCTTGTAGTAGGGGAGTTTGATTTTCCTGAACTTGGCCTTGGCATGCGGGACTACTACCAGCGTGAATGTTCGTTTGAGCCAAGGATTTTTCGCCATTCTCTCCCCCCACTTATCTGTAGGCTGTGCTTGCGAAGCTTGGCACCCCTTGCGAAAAGACTGCGGAGAGGATAATGGATTCAAAGTTAAAAAGACAAGTTAAACTTACCGGGCACTGGCAAGAAAAACGATAATCCTCCCCAGATCCGCTACTTACGATGCTACTTAAGGATAGGCTATCCCCCAGACCGCTTCGATTATACAGTCTATAGCAGTCCACTGGCAAATGGAAATAAAAAAATTGCTCTCGCAGTATCAATCAACCTCCAAGCTCTGCTTGGCAGTTTGCGGCCAATTGTTGTAGCATACCTGCCCGTCGGCCGCAAGGAGGGCTGATATGCCGATTTACGAGTATCAATGCGAAAAATGCGGACGCCGTTTCGAGTTCCTGCAGAAGTTCAACGAGGAGCCCAAGACCGTTTGCTCTTGCGGTGAGCACGGCAAACTCAAGCGCGTGATCTCAGCACCGGCGATTCGCTTTAAAGGGAGCGGCTGGTACGTGACCGACTATGCAGGCAAGCATTCGGGGCCGGCCGAGCGCCCGCAGACGAGCGAGAAGCAGGAAGAGAAGCAGGAAGAGAAGCAGGAAGAGAAGCAGGAAAAGCCCAAGAGTGCCGCTTCCGACGATTGAGATCCGCTCCAATCCATTCCGTTTCTCAAATCAGAATATTAATCACCGAACCCGGCTCGACATCCGCCTCCGCTCGCTGGACGGAGAAGATCGAATCCTGCTCTCCGGCGGTCCCCTGCGCTGCAGACGACTCCTGCGCCGCCGCAGCCAAAGCCGCGCGGCCTGCCTCAGCCGAGAGGGATACCTGAACTCCCTCCCGCCCTCCGAGCAAGTTCTCGACCGCGACACCCCTTGCTCCGCCGGACTGTTGCGCGCGGCTGTAGCGCTGCTCGGGAGTGCTGGTTTTCTCCCTGCCCACGGTTTCGGGCGACTGCAGGTTGCCCTGATTGATAATGAGATTTCCCATTAATTCGCTCCCGGAGTCTAACCTGCAATATAGGTTCAGATCCTGGCGGAGTCCATCCTCCGAACCCCCTCGTGACGGCGCGATTATATCAGATAAATTATTGAAGATCAATTAGTTGTGGGAAACCGCGCCGATCCGCCGGGTGAGATTAATGGAGATAAATAGAGTCTCCTTTAAGGGGGTGAGAGGCGCAATTGCGCACGCAGTTTGTGCCTGGAACTGCTTTCGCGTCGCCCCGCTGTCTTTCAACGGCTCCAGAGAACGGCTGCCCTCTCTTTTGCTATTGCCTTTTGCAGTTCATGGAACTAGATTTTTCGTTATCGGGCCCGGTAGCGGCTCGCCATTATGATTCCTTGCAGAGGTATCGGATGAATAAAGAGAGGATTGTGGAGCTTCGTTACCTGTTGGAGCAGCGGCGGCGAGAGCTGATTTCCTCCGACAACAGGACGCGCGTCGAGAGTCGGCATGACAGGGATGGAGAGGGAACGCTTGATTATGTCGATTACGCCACGCATTCCTACGAGAAGGAATTCCTCTTGTCGCTGAGTAGCATCGAGCGCGCTGAACTTCACCGGATCGAGCAGGCGATTGCGGACATAGACGCGGGGAATTACGGCGAGTGCCAGGAATGCGGAGAGCCGATCTCGGACAAGCGCCTCAGGGCGGTTCCGTGGGCGCGGCACTGCATCCGCTGTCAGGAGCTCGAGGAGCAGGGATTGCTGCCTTCCTACCAGTTCAAGGCGAAGGACACAATTCCCTGCGAAGAGGAAGACTAGCAGCTTCCGGCCCCGAAGGACTTCATACTTTTTTGATTCCCACTGCGGTGGAATATAGCCGGCCTCTATGTTAGATTCCCCCTTTTAGATGTCATCCCGGGTGCGATGAAAAAACTGGCGATAATCTCCCTGATCGTTGTGGCTCTGGCGGCCTGTGTCGTCGGCGTCTTCCTGTTCTGGGAGCCGCTCGGGGATGCGTTTTTCAGTTTCATCGACAAGGAAAATATCAAGGCTTTTCTGGAGCGCACAGGGCCGGTGGCCCCGTTGGTCTTTATCGGATTGCAGGCGCTGCAGGTGCTGGTGGCGCCGGTGCCCATGCAGGTGTTCGGGCTCGCGGGGGGATACATCTTCGGGGCCTTCTGGGGCACCGTCTACTCGATGATCGGGCTGACAATCGGCTCCTTCGCAGCCATCTGGCTGACGCGGGTTTTCGGCCGCAAGCTGGTCGAGAGGTTTGTCGAGCGGGCAACGCTTGAGAAATTTGACCACCTCGCCGAAAAAAGCGGGCTACTCGTCTTCTTCATGATCTTCCTCCTGCCCGCCCTGCCCGACGATGCCATCTGCTTCATCGCCGGCCTGACCAAACTGCCGATCCTCGCCCTGGTGCTGATGGCCTTCCTCGGCAGGCTTCCCGGGTTGCTGGCCCTGACGCTGACCGGGGAGCACCTCGACGACGGCAACATCGCCCTCTACATGATCACGGCCCTGGTGGTCATCGCCGCTCTGATTATCATCTTCCGCCCCCAGATCGAGAGCCTTTTCCACCGGCGCCATCCCAAGCGCAAGCTGCGGGAAACGGCCGACGAAGATGGGGAGCGGCAGGACTCTGACGTGTCATAATTGACACGTTTCTCCGCGCGATAAAATTTCAACATCATTGTTTTCAACAAGTTGCAGCCTTCGGTGTTCCGGCATCCATTTTGCCCTCAATCCAGTAAAACCAGACGACACAAGGAGGCCGCCATGGGATACGACAGACTGGAACAGATGCGCCGCGAGGAGCGCATGAGGAACCTGGTGCTGCTGGGCGCGGTTTGCGCGGTTGTGTTGCTGCTGGCCGGGCTCTACCTGGTCTCGCTGCCGTCGGGGCGGCAGGCCGTCAGCCCGGAACGGAGCATCAGCGACGCTGCGCCGATCGCTGAGGAACGGATCGCCGAGCCCGAAGCGGAGCAGGTTGTGGAAACCCCGGTGGCGGAGCAAGAGGCCCCGGCCGCCGTTGCGGAGAGCGTCGCGGAAGAGACCGTGAGCGCTGAGACCGTCGAAGCGCCCGAGCAGGTTGCGGTCGGCGGTATAGTTCTGCGCAGGGGTCACAACACGCCGGTTCGCCGACTGCGGCTGGCCCTGGTGAACGATGAAGGAGTGGAGGCCGCAACGACTCGCACCGGCGCCGACGGCTCCTTCTCTTTCGAGGGCGTGGCCGACGGGAAGTACCACCTGCAGACGGTCAGCGGGAATTTCAGCTACCGCCGCCATCCCGTGGTCGTTGCCGGCGGAGCCGCGGAGGAAATCCGCTTCGACGTGCTGCCCAGGGCGCCGCGGGTCGACATACCGCGCTACAGCGCTTTCCGCCCGGATGAGCAGGTCGCGGCGATCGACGTTGGAGTCTTTCGCTTCGGCAGGATTGTCTACAGCGTCTACAAACTCGATCTTTCCGGTTCCTTTATCAACGCCGCGTCTTTCGACGACATCCTCAGCGCCGATGTCTCCACCCTGGAATCGCTGGAGCAATTCGAGCGGCGCTACGACTACGATGTGCCGTTCAGCCAGGAGAGCGAGAGGCTGGTGCTGGATGCGAGCGATCCAGGCCTCTACCTGGTGGAGGCCCGAGCCGGCAGCGATTCCTTCAGGGGCTTGGTCTCGCTGGGCTCGCTCGATGTGGTCACCACCCAGTCCGGCTCACGGCTGGAGGTGCTGGTTCTGGGGCTGGGAGGCGGCACGCCCTCCGCGCTGGTCAAGGCCTCCAGTGACGGCCTGCTGATCGGCGAGGGCGAGACCGACGCCGGCGGCAAGTTCGTGATCGAGCTCGGCAGGTTCCGCTCGTGCGAGCTGATGGTCAGCGACGGCAGCAGCTTCTACTTTGCAGCCACAGAGATCGAACCGAAGGTACTTGCATCGCGTTGACAGGGATCTTTGCCTCCGTCTCGGAGGACTTTTCCCCTTACCCCCTTTAACTCCCCGTTTCGCGACCGCGGCAATCAGCCGCGGTCCTTTTTTTGCCTACGCCCGGTTCCTTGTAGAGTCCCTTTTCCTTGATGTAAGCGGCGACGGCCCGGGGGAGCTTGTTTCGAGGCATCTTGCCCTCAGCTATCCTGCCGCGGATTTCTTCGCTGCTGACTCTGGGGAAGGGAGCGGGGATGTGCAGCTTCCTGTTGAGTTCCTCCCAGCCCTTTCTGCCGAAGAAGCGCACGTCGACGAGGCGCTCGATTTCGTCGAAGTCCTTCCAGCGGGTGCGCACCTCGTAGTTGTCGGAACCAAGGACCAGCGAGAAGTCGTATTGCAGGTGGCGCTCCTGCAGCCATCTGATCAGCTCGACGGTGTAGCCGTCGCCGCCGACGTGGACCTCGTCGTCTCTGACCTCGACCCTGTCGCTGAGTTCGGAGAAAGCCAGGCGGCACATCTGCAGGCGGTCCTCGAACGCCGCCGCCCCCTTGCCGAAGGGGTGCCTGAAGGTGGGCAGCACCCAGACCCTGTCGAAGAGGCCGCTGCCGGCGAGGGCGCGGCAGAAGGCGACGTGTCCCTTGTGGGGCGGGTCGAAGCCGCCTCCGAAGAGCGCGATTTTTATCCCTTTGTGCTCGGCAACGGTCATTGCCGCCTCGCCTGATATTCTGCTTCAGCTGTAAAGCAAAGTAATTTTAAGGGAAAAAGATTAGTCTTCAACCTGCCAATCTTCAAGCCCCAGATAGCGGATCCACTCGTCGACCTCGTTGTCGTTCAGCGCATCGAATTCGGCGGCCATGCGCCCGGCGCGCTCGAGGGTTTGCTGCAGGTCTTTGTAGAACGGCATCACCCGCATCGCCTTCGCGCCGCGCCAGCGGGCGTAGGAGTAGACCTGCTTGTCGGAGCTGACGACAACGTAGGAAGCTGGCTCGCGGGCCCGATCGAGGATTTTGCGGATGCGGGTGTCGGCGTCGGTGTCGGGTCCGGCGTAGATGATCTTGAGGCCGCCGATGCTGCTCTTGCCGCGGACGCCTCCCGGCGGCGGCCCGTCGTAGACGACGGTCACCGAGTTGTTTTTGGCGCGCTGGTAGGCCGCCAGCATGCGCGTCATCTTCTCGCGCGCCGCGGCATCGCGGATGTCGATCACTCGGATCGCGCCGATCAGGTTGTTGCCGTCTATCAGATAGGGCATGGCTCGTCTCCGGAGCAGTATAGCGGATTTATTGATGCGGATCAGTGAGCGCGTTCCACGATCGGGGCGAGCCAGTTGTCGCGCATCAATCGCAGTTCGTCAAGGGTGCGGCCGAAGGTGCGTTGAATCGCCTGATCCGGTTCGGAGCCGGCGGCGAGCAGAGTCAGCAAGTTGTTGATGTGGGCCGCGGAGTGTGAGCGCAGGAGGAACTCGATGAGGGTGAGGCTGTCGGGGTAGAGCCCAAGCGTCTGCCCCGCCTCCAGCGTGGCTTTCAGTTCAAGAGCGATCTCTTCGGTCGATACCCCGCTGAGAAACTGCGCAAGACCCTCGTGGATCCAGACCGCGCAGTTGCCCCTCGTCCTCGGCAGCAGCAGAGCGTGAACCAGCTCATGAGCGAGGATTCTCTTGAGGCGTCCGGAGCCGATGGCCGACGCCGCGAAAACGATGCGCCCGTCGTAAGAGCCCTCGCGGCGGGTGCCGTCGGGCGCCGTCGGGATCTCCGCCGAGGCGATCACCGCGACCTTTCCCGAGAGCGAGGCTTCGAGCGCGGCGGAGAGCGGACCGTAAAGATCCTCCAAAGTCTGCAGGATCATCTGCGGCGTTTGTTGCTCATCGAGAGGCGTGGTGGCATGGAGGACGAAGTGCTCGCTCTGATTGACGGTGCTGCGGTATTCGCCCTCCATCTCGACGAGCTTGGCAACGACCCTGCTGCGCATCGCCTGGTCCGCGCCGCCCATCGTCGTCAACAGCGAAGCCCGGTAGTGCTCGAGCGCCTCCTGCCATCTTCCCTGCAGGTAGGCGGCCTGGCCGGCGAGATAGCGGCCGAAACCTTCGCGCGGGGAAGAGTCGATGACGGGCGCGATCAGGTCTTCCGCTTCCTTCAAGAGTCCCGCCCGCAACAGCAGAGCGGTTTTCAGGAGCAGATAGTCGGGGGAGCGTGTGTATTCGTTTCCGAGCACCTCCAGGGAATCGAGCTCGACCAGGGCCGCCGCGATGTTTCCCCTCGAGGCCTGGGAGAGCACCGATGCCGGCACGGCGAAACGCCGCTCTTCCGGCACGAAGGAGAGCAGATCGGTTCCCTCCCGGAAGCGGAACGGGATTACGGTCTTGCCGACGGGTTCCTCGTTATCCAGTCCCTCGACTTCAATCCGCTCGACCTGATGCCGCAGAACCCTGATCTCCCCCTTCTCGGTGGTCATGACGAGATAATCGCCGTCGACGCGCCAGCTGCTGACCTTGAAGGAGCGCCCGTCGACGAGGTGGACCACGTCCGCCTGCGCCGCGGCGCAGAGGCAGATAACCAAGGCGGTTGCGAGTAGAATCCTCATCATCCTCATTGCCGGGAGGAGAGATCGAAGGGCGAGGGGCGGTAGGCAGCTATCCGCGCCGGCAGCGCAATGGCAGCGGCCCGAGCCTCTGCCGCGTCGGCGAACAGTCCCCAGCAAACAAGGTAGTTTTCACTATCTTTATCGGCGCGCAGGATGAAAAACTTTTCCCTGAGGTTTGCCGAGTTGGCGAATCTCTCGAAAATTTCGGCGATAAACAGGCTTTTTTCCACCCTTTGAATCAGCAGAGTGAAGCGCTTGTCTTTCTCGGAATTCACGGCCGCGCCCCAGATCGTGGAGGCCTCGTCCCAGCGACCGCTGTGCCCCGCATGGAGAGCATCGTCCTGAGCGGAGGCGAAATCGGGGTAGGAGCGGACGGGGGCGATCTCGACCGGTTGCGTCTCGGGACCGGGGGCTTGCGTGCTCTCCTGCCGTTGAGCGGGCTCTTGCGATTCCGCCGTGGCCCGCGGCTGCGCCTCAGCGTCCTCCGGCGGTTCCTCGGGCTGCGTGAGCTGCAGTTCTATCGCCGGGGAGCCGGCGACGCGGGAGTCGGTGAAATCCTCGTTGAGAGCGAGTTGCGAGGTGTCGATGTCGTCCTGGTAGAAGGAGATTTTCTCGTCGCCGGTATCGCTGGGAACCGAGGTGAAGGCGATGAGAACACCGAGCGTGATCAGCAGTACCGCGACCACGGGCAGCCAGATTTTACTCAGGAGGGCATAGAGCGCGGACGGGCGCGGCGCCTTTCCTTCTGCTGCGCCGTTCTGCTCGAGGAGCGATTCTCTCTCGCTCGGGACGCCGAGCTGCTCGTCGAGCGAGCGCTTGAATTCGTTTGCGCGGGCCGGCCGCGGCTCTTGCCGTGGCTGGTAGAGGCCATCTTCCTGCTTTTCGAGGAGCTTGAGTATGCCTTCGGCGTCCTCGTCTTCATCGGCGCCTGCGCCGGCGAGGCCGGCTTGTCCCGCGTATTGCGCACCCACCTGGGCGCGGGCTGCATCGCCCCCCTCCCGCCCGGGTGAAATCCAGCCGATGATGTAGAGGAAATAAAGCAGGCGCCTGGTGCGGTCGGGGTTCATACCCAGCCTGCCGGCCAGCTCGCCGATCGACTTGCGGCCGTCGAGGTTGGAGACGGTGAGGCCGAGTTCCGGATCCCCGGCCAGCGTTCCCTTTGCGCCCTCCATCTTCCCGGTGGAGACAAAGACGGTGGTGTTGTCACCGAGCCGCCTCGTGATCATCTGTTCATCCACGCTGCCGAGGATGGAGTCGCGTATGACCACGAGGGGATCGAACGGCACGGGATTGTACTGGCCCGGCCTGCCGGCCTTGAGGCGGTAGTCTTCCGGCGCGTCGGCCAGCGCACCGCGCAGGATGTCTTCGGCCAGGTTACGGTTGTAGGCGAGCAGTTCGGTGCCGTGAACGAGGCCGAGATCGACGAGTGAGCGGGCGAGGAGCTGGCCCGCATGCTGGCGCTCTTTGACCTGCTTGCGCTGGTCGCGGCTGAGGGTCGGCGAGATGGTCTTCTCGAGGATGACGTCGATCTGTTCCTGCTCGTGGTCGGAGGTGGCGGCGCAGAGGTTGCCGTTGTCGAAATGAAAGATCCTCACGGCCGCTTCGGAGCGCACCTCGACGCTGCCGCTGAAACGTCCGCGGATCAGCCTCACAATCAGCTCATGCAGGGGCGACTCGTCGAACCGGCCCTGCGGCGGGAACTGGGAACTCATAGTAAGCAAGTGAGTTAGCGCTTGTACACGGGGTATTATATCATATCCATGTTGACAAGCTCTCGCCAACGTCGATAGACTCGCGGTTTTCGGGAACGAAATGATAGCGAGGAAATTCCTCGTCTCGGGGAGGGTCCAGGGCGTCGGCTTCCGCTGGTTTGTCCAGCGCACCGCCGACTCTCTCGGCCTCAACGGCTACGTGCGGAACATGCGCGACGGGCGGGTGGAGGTGTGGGCCGAAGGGCCCGCCGAGCGAGTCGAGGCGTTGCGCCTCGAGCTGGCCGGCGGGTCGCGGTGGGCGATGGTGACCGGGGTGGAAGAGCAGGCCGTGGAATATGTGGGAGAGCACGACGGATTTCTGATAACATACTGATTAGAATCAAACCAGGAGGCTCCCGGAAACGATGATTGACAGGCTGAGGCAGATAATACGCGACGTTCCCGATTTTCCGAAACCGGGTATCGTGTTCAAGGACATCACCACACTGCTCGCCGAGCCCGAGACCTTCAAGCGGGCGATCGACCTGCTGGCAGAGCGATACAGCGACAAGGGTATCGACAAGGTGATTGGGGTCGAGTCGCGAGGTTTCATCTTCGGGCCCGCGGTGGCATACCTCATCGGCGCCGGCTTCGTGCCGGTGCGCAAGCCGGGCAAGCTGCCGGCGGAGACCATCTCGATCGAGTACGAGCTGGAGTACGGCACCGACACGCTGGAGATGCACCGCGACGCCCTCAAGCCCGGCGAGAAGGTGATCATCATCGACGACCTCATCGCCACCGGAGGCACCGCGGCCGCGGTCGCCGAAATGGTCGGGAACCTGGGCGCCGAGCTGGTGGAGATGGCCTTCCTCATCGAGCTGACTTTCCTCGAGCCGCGCAAGAAGCTGGAAGGCCTGCCGGTATTCACGATCATCAAGTTCTGATCGCTTCCCGGACTGAGGGTTTTTGAAGCAAATAAAACGGCGGAGCGCAAGGGCTCCGCCGGCGTGTTTCTATATTTAAGCCTGAGCTCTCTAATTCATCTTCACGACGAAGTGGCCGCGGCGGTTGTACTGCCGCGATTCCTCCTGCGAGTTGTCATGGATCGGCTTGCTCTCGCCGAAGCTGACCGTCGAGATGCGGCTTTCGGCGATGCCCTGGCCGGCCAGGAATTTCTTGATCGCCGTCGCGCGCGCTTCGCCGAGAGCCAGGTTGTACTCCTCGGTGCCGATGTAGCAGCAGTGGCCCTCGATCAGCACCGTCTTGGCGGGATACGCCTTGAGGCACTCGACCAGATTGTTGAGTTCGGCGACGCTCTCGGAGCGTAGGACATCGCTGTCGAAGTCGAAGTAAACGTCGGCGATCTCGCAGCTCACCTCGACGGCGGGCAGCGAGCCGGTGAAGTTCTGGTCGGCCATGTCGGCCGCGACATTGCGGTAGTCGCGCTTCGGCGGCTCCCAGGAGTATTCGCCGAGCGAGGGGGTGACGGTGCCGCTCCAGCCCTCGGTGACGACGTGGTTGTAGAAGCCCTTCGCGTCGGATGTGGCGCCGGCGAGGCCGCTGAAAGCGAGGTTGGCGCCCGCAATCGGCTTGCCGTCGGCAGTGCGCGTGTAGCCACTGATGGTGAATTGCTTCGGCGGCGGCAGCTTGCCGACGAAGTTCTGCTCGGCCTGGTCTTCGCTGATCCTGGCGTAGCTGCGCGACTTCGGAGTGAAGCTGTACTCGCCCTTGTTGGGCGTGGCCGTGCCGGTGTAGAAGCAGGGCACGTCGACGGTGTAGAAGCCCTGGCTGTCGGTCACTCCGGTGCCGGCGCCCTCGATCGTGATCGTCGCGCCGGAGATCGGCTTGCCGGCGTCGTCGCGCACGAAACCGCTGATGCTGAGCGGCTCGCGGCAGCACTTGTTGTCTCGCCAGGGCGAGAAGCTGATCATCGCGAAAGCGCCGCTGGGGTTGGCCGCCGGGTCGTCGAAGATCAACGCCCGGGTGTAGCCGACGCCGAGCCGGAAGCCGCTCTCGTGCTTGAACTCGAGGCCCAGGCGGGTGTCGACGATGTCTTCCTGCGGCCAGTCGTCGTCGCCGAAGGCCATGACACCGGTGAGCTCGAAGAGGAAGCGGGCATTGCGGTTGAAGAAGTACTTGCCCCCGACGCCGTAGCGGAAGTCGTTGCCGAAGTCGTAGGAGGTGCCGTCAAGCTCGGGGTTGCCGCGGAAGGTGAAGCCGACGTTGCCCGCGAGCAGGAGGTTGCCGAGGTGCTTGCTGCTGATGAAGTCGGCGCCGAAGTCGGTCGCGCCGTTGCCGAAACCTTCCTCCTCGTTGCCGGTCGGTA
>Ga0307380_10001398_pt1 | contig 35391 bp, 29 predicted proteins | sample UN3MG_FD_202239 | JGI IMG/M metagenome (GOLD analysis project Ga0307380, IMG submission 202239) | Soil microbial communities from Risofladan, Vaasa, Finland - UN-3 | ecosystem: Environmental > Terrestrial > Soil > Coastal area > Acid sulfate soil | place: Finland: Risofladan, Vaasa | collected...
AGGAGCTCCGTCTCTCGGGCACCCAGGTGAGCGACATCGAGCCGCTCAGGGGGCTCACCAACCTGCAAAGGCTCGATCTCTTGGGCACGCAGGTGAGCGACATCGAGCCGCTCAGAGGTCTTACCAACCTGCAGAAGTTCTATCTCTCGGGCACCCAGGTGAGCGACATCGAGCCGCTCAGGGGGCTCACCAACCTGCAGGAGCTCTATCTCTCCGGCACCCAGGTGAGCAAGGAACAGGTGAAGTCCCTTAAGGAAGCGCTGCCCGGTCTAAAAATCACGGTGTGACAGCGGCGGGCGGGGAGAGCAAGAAGCCAGTCACAGTTCCTTTTCCCTTGGGCGGAGTTGGCCTAACCCCCAGCCCCCTCGACCCTTCGGCAAGCTCAGGACAGGCAAACTCAGGGCAGGCCTTCCCGAAACGGGAAGGGGGAATACGCCGTTGGGAGTAGGATCGGGATAACATAAGTCATCGCGAGCGGACAACGCCGAGGCCGGAACGAATGAATGGGTAAGCTTTGCGGCGCCTCACAGCTTTTCGAGTTCCCGCGCGAATTCCGCCGGGGTCAACTCGATCTCTCGGAGTATTTCTCGAACCAAGGGGCGGGCCAGGTCGCGGTTGGCATGATGCGGAACGGTTGTCGCTCTGCCATCAGCATGACGGTAGAATACATGGCTTCCCTTGCGACGCGCGGGTTTGAACCCAACGCGAAGGAGCAGCTTATCCATAGTCTTGCTGTTGACAACCGGGAGGCGGGTCACGCTGCGACCTCTATCTGCTGCAACCCCACAAACCTGGGCAGGTTCTCAAGCGGCCCCTCATACTCCTCAAGGCACAGCTCGAGAACCTCTTTCAGATTGGCGCGGAGTTCGTCCAGAGTAGCTGCCTGGGTATGCGCGCCTGGAATCCCAGGGATCATCCCCACATACAAACTCGACTCCGGATCCCACTCGACATAGGCCGTAAAAGTCCTCATTGCGAACCTCTTCCCACGTCTGAATATGCCATTAAACCAATTCGACGATTCCAGATGGCTTTCCTGCCCGAAACACTGGTCACAGCTCGAGGCGGGCGGGGTCGCAGCCGACGATGACCTGCCTCTCGACCCAGGTGCCGATGTAGATGGCTTTTCCGCTGCCGTAATAGTTCCGCGTAATCGCCGGCGAACCGTCCCCAAAGCCGGTGACATATTCCGCGATGGCCTCAGCAGTCGTCGGACGCAAGACGTCCAGCCACACGCGCGCACGCGTTGGCTCAGACGGCAGTTGTGGGACCAGCCCGCGAACCCAGTTCGGCTCATCCGGCAGCGGGCTGTGGTATTCGGCGACTTCCACCCCGCAGACCTCACGAAGCAAGCCCGGCAGGGGCTCGTTGACTACCCGATTGAACTCATCCTTCACCCCGGTGCGGAAGGTCGTGATGAGCACGCCGCCCCTGTACACGAAGTCGGCGAGCTTGCCGGCCACCTGAGGCGTCAGGACGAAGAGTGTCGGCGCGATCACCAGTTCATAGCCAGTGAGGTCAGCGCCTGCGGGAATCACATCAATAGGGCACGCCGGGTCGTAGAGCGCCCGGTAGTAGGCCAGGACGTGCTCGAAATAGGAGAATTGAGGGTTTCCCGGCTGAGCCTGGAGCGCAAACCGGCTGTCGCAATCAACCAGTATGGCTACTCCGGCCCTGTCGGGAGGTGAATCAGGTATATCACCGCGCTTGATCTCGTCCCCCACCCTCTTGATCTCTTCGTAGCGGCGGTTGACGCTGCCGTCGTGATTCAGGATACCGTGCCAATACTGCTCGGTCCCAAAGCGGGCCGGGCGCCATCGGAAGTAGACGATTCCCTCGGCGCCATGGGCAATGGCCTGCCGAGTCCACTCGCGAATCTGCCCAGGCCTCGGCGTCGGGCACATTATTCCCCATCCGGCAGGACCACTTTGCTCCTCCATTACCCAGAAGCGCCGGCGCTTCATGCCGCGCGTGTAGTCGTGGCTTAGGGCGACAGCCACCGGATCCACGGGCGCCCCGCCCTGCGGATAGTTGTCCCAGCTCACGAAATCAAGGTCCTCGGCGAGCTTGTAGTAGTCGAGCACGTCCTTTGGAAAACCCATGAAGTTGTGGGTAATGAAGCGCCCGGGCGAATGCTTCCGCAGGATTTCGATCTGCTGCCTCTGGAACGCGACGTAGCTGTCGGCCATGAACCGCCGATAATCGAGATAGAGTCCCGGATTCGCCCCGCCGGATGTGGCCCATGGGAGCGGAATCTGCGTCCAGTCCGAGTAAGTCTGGCTCCAGAATATCGTGCCCCAGGCATCGTTCAGCGCATCGAGCGAGCCGTATTTCTCCCTGAGCCACCGCTGAAACTCCGCCTGGCAGATATCGCAGTAGCACAGCGAGCCGAATTCGTTGTCTATCTGCCATCCGATGATCGCATCGTGCGCACCCAGCTCGGTGGCCATCGCGCTGACTATCCGGCGGGAAGCCTCCCTGAACGCAGGCGCATTCACGCACATGAACTGGCGTGCGCCAAATGTGGCTCGCTGACGCTGCTCGTTGACGCGGTAGATTTCCGGATGTGCCTGCATGAGCCAGGCCGGCGCAGCCGCAGTGGGAGTGCCGAGAACGCAACTGATCCCTTCGCCGTGCAGGATGCCCACTGCTCTGCGAAGCCAGTCGAAATCGAACCGTCCCTCGGCCGGTTCCATCTTGACCCAGGCGAATTCGGCCATACGGACGACGTTCAATCCGGCCTCACGCATGAGCCGGGCATCCTCCGGCCACCGCTCCTCCGGCCAATGCTCAGGGTAGTAATCGGCTCCGAAATACCTGACGTTGGGATTCATTATTGCCTCACGGTGTTGATGCTCAACGCAGATTCGACCTTGTGTGGGCTATGTCCTTCGCATCCGGCTACCAGCTTCGGGCAACCAGCGGTATCCCAGATCGCTCCCGGAGCGAGATCGCGCCGCTGCTGCATCCGGCTCGGCACACTCCGCATCCGTAACATTTCAGCGTGTCAATGTACGCCTTCCGGTCGGCCCAGCTAAAGCCCATTGCGCCGAACTGGCAGAGCCGCATGCAAGCGCGGCATCCAGTACAAGAATCACGGTCAAGCACCGCGACATACTCGCCCTTGAACATCATCTTCACGCCGTGTCCCACCGTGGCCCTCATGGCGGCGCAGTCGGAGCGGTCGCAGTTGCAGATACCGCCGATAAAAGGCGTTCCGAACGTCCAGACGGAATGCATCAAACCGTCCTTCTCCAGCTCTCGCATGAAGCTCAGGGCCTCAGCGGGCGTCAGCTTGTCCATACCGTCAGTATCCGGGCCGCGCCAGTAGCTCGGGTCTACTACCTCACCGATCATGCCAGCGTCTGGGGACGCGCTTACACCCAGGCAGCAGTGAACCTCTCTTCCCACAGTGAGCCTCCGGCAGACGCACGGCACGCGGACGATGGAATTCACTATCTGGAATATGCTTTCGATATCCTCGATCGGCACCACCTGGCCGAAATGCCCTTTCTTGTGCCTGAGAGTCAAAAATGAGGCGACCAGATGCCTGACAGGACGCGGCAGCTTGGGAAGTACCTTCTCCATGCGCTCCAAGTCCCTGCCCAGCCCGTCCTCAAAGTAATTGAACCACCACTGGGTTTCCTTCCGGCGATGGACGTCAGCCGCCAAATCGTCGGAGTAGTTCTTCGCCTGCAGGTACCATTTCTTGCCGTCACCATGCTTTGCGCAGAATTCACACATAGCAGGTCAATAACCTCCACCCACGCTGGATGCCAGCTCTCCAGGATTCCTCTCTAGCCGTGTGTCTCGGCATGTTCATCCGACCGCCGGATGACATACTCGTCGCCGCACCTAACTCCGATCAGATTAACCGGACGCTGCGCGGAGATGCAGACTCCGGGCATCTCCAAATGCCGACAGCGGTAGGCCAGGAACTTCTCCGGCGCTTCGCTGGATACCCCATAGATCGCGGCGAGCATTTCTCCCTCGAAGGTGCACTTGGGATCAGCGTACTTTCCCATGCAGACGAAGCATTTCTTGTCCGCGGAAGCGATCTCCGCCGCGGTTTTACCCAATCGGCGAGAGTCAGAGAAGCTTCCGTCGGCAAACACGCCCAGGAAATCCGCCTTCCTGCGCCCGGCAATACTGAATGAGAGATACGGTTGTTCCTCTTTCCCAATGTATCCTGGTAGAGTCTCGAGTTCAGGCTTGGAACCGCTGAGGAGCCAGAGATTCAGCCCGGAGTCGCCGTCCCCGATGGACACCTTGCCATCCTCCACCCGGAATTCGCCCCTCGGGTGAACCAGCCACGCATAAGTATGCGGATCCTCGGCTCGCAAGCGATCCCAGACAACGTAGATTCCGTCATCAAGGAACGCCACGCCGCGATGCCAACGGCTGATGATGTCCTGATACGCATCCGTCAGGTCGGCAGCGGCGAGTCCCGCTCCATCAGCAGACAGGAAATCGGTAATCTTGCCGTCGAGGCGCCACTGCCGCTGTCCATCTATCATCACGACGTTGTGCGCCTTGGTGTGTTTTAGAAATGTCTGGTATATCGGATCGGCATAGGCAATCACACCCGGGTCTATTACGCGCTGCCGACCCCGATGGTAAATAACGAACTGCCCAAGGTCCTCGTGGCCGCGGCCCTGGTGAAACTTGGCTGCGAAGAGCGAATCCGTTTTCCCCCAGCCGGTGCGGAATATCACCCAGCCGATATCCCGGAAATGCCTGATCTTCGGAAGGTCCTCCGGGCTTTCTGCAGGAACCGAAGGATCATATGCCAAAAGGGAGTGTATGCTGTCGAACCCGGCGTGCGTCTCGTCAAGCGCCCACTTGACCTTCGGATTTCGCGTATACCGCGCGACAAGAGAATACAAATCAGCGGAAAGGTTGCTGCCATCTCCGCTATCGTTGAAATTCACCATCACATAGCCGCGTTCAGCGTCGTGGGAAAGGCCATAGAGCGGCTCGTCGAGGATGTCCTTTCGGATGTCTGGAGAGAGATCGGCGCCTGTCACCCGCTTCAGCGCGTCAACGAAGTACATGGCGTTGACCAGGCCGTAGTGGATGTAGCCTATGCTCTCCACATAGCCAGCATCTTCTCCCCAGTTCGGCTCAGTGTATGCTAGATACTCGAAGCCATCCGCAGCGAGGCAGTGTATGTTCCACACATCACGTCCGCGGTAGACGAAATACCAGCGAATCGCGTCCTCTAACAGCCGCACCCAGCGATGAGCCTCGGGCTCCTCACCCAAAACGGCCAGCGCCGCAATGCCCGCCCCGCCGTTGCAGACAGCATGCCAGTTCCCAGCCGCGAGCTGATGCCGCTCGACCTGCGAGTAAGTATCCGGGTTGGCCCAATCGTGGATCAGAGGACGGATTCCGAGCCGCACCAAACCCTCTCGAATCACGTTCCGATCCTCGTCCGAAAGCCAGTTGTAGAGCCAGTCGTATGCCGTACCGATGCCCTTGCACATGCCGCCGGTTTCGAGTGTGGCCATCCACTGCGGGTTGAAGCATTTCGGGTCGCCGAATTGAAGTCCGAGCCACCTGCTGTATGAGACAAGTTTGAGCATAATCCGCCTGGCTGCAATCGCATATCGCTCATCATCAGTGATCACGTAGGTCAAAGCAAGCGGCTCGAGCTGACCCCTTGTGACTTCTGCGTTGAGCTTGTGAAAGCCCCCATGCTGACCAGGCTGCCCGAGCACTTCCTCCTCGGAAGGCGCCTCGGCGTCGAGCGCCTCATCGGCTTTAGCCTTTATCTCGGCAAATACCGCTTGCGCCCGTGGATCGCTCCTTATCTTCTCACGCAGTGCTTCCAGCTCAGTGCGGTTAAAGAATAGGCAAGGATGTTGTGCATAGCTCAACTCGTCCGTCAGCTTCCGATCAGAGATAAGAACGCACCTGGGCGCAGAGTAGCGGCTCAGCTTACCTGTGCAGTCCGCCGCCCTGACGCGCCACCAGATAGTCCCCGCCTGCGTGAGAACACCCTTCGGTGGTGTGAACTCCGCACCATAGATCGGCGCGAAACGACGAATCCCCTTGTCAAACTCGGATGTGGAAGCTACTTGAAGCTGATAGTGATCCGCCCCCCTAACGGGAAGCCACCGAAGCATGATCTCATCAGGGTGCGCCTCGGCCAGGTCAGCCGGCCAGAAGCCCGAGGGTTGAGGGAGACGGCAACTGATTCTGACAGCGGTTACTATGGGCAACGGCCCGTCCTCGCCGGACAGCTCGATCCTGTATTGAATGAGCTGTGCGGCCGCTGCCACCAGCATCATCGGCTCGCTGCCCTGAATCCTAATCCGGGCCCCGCTTTTCCGATATGGCGCGGACCAACGCGCAGACTCCAACTCCTCGGCTGACGACGCAAAGCGAGTCCTGATTCTTATCCTGCCACGCCGGCCATTTTCTGCATCCCAGAAGATGCGCTCCCAGGCCACGGCCTGCCCTGCATCAATTGGCGCCGAGATCAGGCTGCCTTTCCCGTGCCCAGCCAGCGTCAATCTGCCGCCAGCGACGACAGCCTGCCCTTCGAGCGTGCCTGATTCAAACGCATGCGCGTCGTGAATCCATTCGTTTTTCGTGAGAGTGCCATGCATGCCTTGCTCCATCAAGCCTTTATTATCGAGATGCCGGATGGCCCTCTATTCGGCCTATGGTAACAAACCAGTCGCATGTCGTCAAACATAAGCCGCCGGACACGGAGCGTCTGCCATCCGGGAACAATGGGTGGGCATAGGTCATGCCCCTCAGGGTTCCTGCATCATCCGGCGGAACTCAGGCGGGATTTCGAGCTTCGCAGTCCCGGCAGTGCATACATCAATCGCCTCCGCTATTCCATGCAGGCGATGGTATGGAACCGTTACGATGAGCTCGTCCGGCTTGTAAGGCTTGGATCGCCTGGCTGTCCAGTCAAGGAAGGTGACGTTGATCTCCCCGGATACCAGCGGGTACGCCACGGCCATGTGGCACGCGGAACCGATCATCTCCATCTTCGGCGAGATGCCATCCCAGTAGGCTGCAAGCTGGATCAGGCGGCAAGCCTGCTCAGCGTTCACGATGAACAGACCCAGGTCGGGCATCTGCTCGGCTTTCTCCATCGGCGCGAGGATCACATTCTCGGCCAGTCCAAGCGGCGGCTGAGAAGCAAGCATCATCGCCCGGTTGAAGACAGCAATCGAGCAGAAGAGCTTCTCCCCATGAACGAGGAACTTCTTGAGCGCCTTGTCTGCCTCTCCCGCGGCTCTGGGCGCCAGCCCGAGATGCCATGCTCCCCCGGCGCAGGCCGCGTTCTCCTTCGTCAGGTTGATAGTCTTGCCATCGCGAGCATCGAGGAAAGCCTTGCACGCCCAATGTTTTCCCGGCTCAGCGTCCCTCGCGGGTTCCATGGAATACGTGATCGCGACAGGGCTGCCCTTCAGATTCAGAACGCCCTTCAGCCTTTGGGAGTACTCCTGCCACTTCATATCTTCGCCTCCGAGTTCCATAGTGTGCACAGCTTCCATAACGTTCGCACAGTGGTCTGTTTCGACATACGATCTCTCACAAGCCCGACACCGCTCGGAGTATAGCACAGTTGCGCTGCGCCGGTAAACGGCGATGTGGTTTTAGGGACCGCATGCACGCGGTAAACTAGCCACGTGGGCTACTATATGGTGCCCGGCAATAGGTGGCACTCACCAGCAAATGGAGGCAGCAGAATGGCGATCATCCTAAGAAGCGAGGCTTTCGAAGACGGCGGCAGCATACCAAGCAGGTATACATGCGATGGCGCGGGCATCTCGCCCCCTCTATCCTGGTCAGGGGTTCCGCATGAGGCGAGGAATCTCGCGCTCATCTGCGAGGACCCAGACGCGCCTAAGGGTGTTTTCACGCATTGGGTGGTCTTCAATATTCCACCCGACACCACGCAGCTTCCAGAAGACATACCACCGGCGAAAACGCTGAAAAGCGGCGCGAGACAGGGAACGAACAGCGTCCAGAGAATCGGGTACGTTCGGCTTTGTCCACCGAGCGGTGCGCATAGATACTACTTCAGACTCTATGCCCTTGATACGGAGCTTAACCTCCAGCCTGGGATCACCAAGGAAGAGCTGCTGGAGGCCATGCAAGGGCATGTGGTGGCGGAAGCTCAAGTGATGGGCACATACGCTAGAGAATAGCGGCTCGAACGCCGGGGGCTGGCATTGGCTGTACATCCGCGATGGCATTGCCCGACGGTGAGTGTGATGCGCGCAGAGCGAGCTCGAAGCGCGATTGGTGGCGCGCCAATGTCTAGTCGCGCAGTTTCGACAGGAAGCCCACCAGTGAGATGAATATGACAACGAGCGCAGCCGCGACTATTGCCTGGACGTAAGCAGGCCGCTGACTGCCTGTCAGTCTCTCGACCACGAGCGCGGCCCCGGCTATCGCGATCGCGCTCAACAGCACGTAGAACCATCGTATAGCTGTCATGCTACACCAACCGCGCGGCTGGAGCATCAACCGTGTCCCAGCCTGGAATCGCTATTCATACTGCTGAGAATCACCAGGGCTACCTTACCACAATTGAAGCTACCTTGGCAATAGCCTATGTCCGTGCCTCAACGGAGGAATTCCACATCCTATGCTTCGCGCCGACCAGCCATTGCCATGCCCTCCGCGACCTCCTATACCTCATGAGGCTCGGTCCCTACAGAGCCATCCGGCCTCTTCGTTAGCACATCGAGACGCCCCCGTGCCTCAGCAAGCTGGCTTGAACATTGGCGGGCAAGCCTGATCCCTTCCTCGAATAGAAGCAGCGTTTCGTTCAAAGTACGCCCGCCGCCATCAAGCTCCCGCACAATCTCCTCCAGCCTCGCGATCGCCTGCTCGAAGGTGAGTTCGGCTTCCTTCTCCATACTAATCCCATCCTTCCCTCACTTCCTTGACCTCGGATATCAGCTTGCCGCCCGATATCAGGGTCTCCGTCATATCTGCAGACGCAACGTCAGATACATGCCTGATTGTGGATCCGTCTTTCAGGTGCCGCACAATGCCATATCCGCGGGCCAGAACCCCCAGCGGGCTGAGACTCTCCAGCCTGCCGGTGATTTCCGCCAGGCCTCTCTCACAGGAGGAGAGAATCGTCCTAGAGTTGTTCTCCAGCCGCTCCTCGGCGAGATCGAGCGACTGCCACCGCGCCTGGAGCATCCTCTCAGGATATCTCAGACTCGGCGAGCCAGCCAGCATGTCCAGGTCAGCGTGCTTCCGTGCAAGTAATGCATCAGCAGCCCCAACAATCGCGTCGGTCAGCGCTCGGATGCGAGCAGCAAGCTCCTGCCGATCCGGCACGATCAGCTCAATAGCGGCCGATGGCGTCGGCGCTCGCAAATCCGCCGCGAAGTCCGACAAAGTATAGTCCGTTTCGTGGCCGATGGCGGAGACCAGAGGAGTATCGCACGCAGCAATCGCACGCACGACCGGCTCACTGTTGAAGGCGCACAAATCCTCAATTGATCCCCCACCCCGTCCCAGCACGATAGCATCAATCCCGGGGAGCGAATCTGCCACCCGAAGCGACTCGACCACGCTGGCCTCGGAGCCCGTGCCCTGCATGAGAGCAGGCACGATCAAGATGTTGATGGACGGCATGCGCCGCCTAGCGATGGTGACCATATCCCGGAGGGCAGCCGCCGTCGGAGACGTAACAATTGCGATTCTCCTCGGGAAGCGCGGAATGGCTTGTTTGCGCGATTTGTCGAAAAGGCCCTCGGATTGGAGCCTGCGCTTGAGCTCCTCGTAGGCAATGTAGAGCGTCCCGACCCCATCCGGCATGATCCTGCTGAGCACAAGCTGGTACTGTCCCTGCTTCTCATAGACAGCCACGCGGCCTTGAACCACCACGGCCACGCCGTCCCTCAGATCAAACCGTATCGAGTGCGTGTTGCTCTGCCAGACCACGCACCTTATCAGTGCAGATTCATCCTTCAGGCAGAAGTACACGTGCCCGGATGCGTGCCTTGTAAGGTTGCTGATCTCCCCGCGGACCCAAACGTCGCGGAATAGATCCTCGGCCTCGATCGCGGCTCGGATGCAGCGGGTCAAATCGGAAACCGAGAGCACCTGTGCGTGGGATGCCGGCTCCGGGCTTTCTGGACCGTAGTTGTGGGCCGTGTCTTGCATCTCCGTCTCGCTTCGCAGCATAGAGGAAGGCGACTGTAGAGCCTCCGCCGTTGCCGAAAGTATACGCTGTCCCCGGCCCATCGTCAAGCTGCACAGGTTCCAATTGCCGCACGAACGGGTAAAAGTAGCTAAACAGAGAGAAGGAGGCTGCGGTCAATGACAGACGCGATGGAACAGAGACGGTACATGATGCGATACGTTCTGCCGATTCTGGGGGCTGTCTGGGCAGCCATCATCATGCGGCGGCGTGCAAGACGCTGGGCTGGCGCCGAGCAATCAAAGGAAGCAATGCTTCTCAGGCAGTCCAACCTCGATCTCCACGACGCAGTAAGCAGAGCACTGAAATACGTCCCCGGGACGCCGGTGGAAGTCGAGCTTGGCGAAGAGCACGGCATGCCTGTCTGGGAAGTCGAAATCGTCCCCAGAAAAGGCGGACCCAATAGAGAAGTGCTGGTGGATGCCAAGACCGGGGATGTACTGGAGATGAAAGCCGAGATCGGCGAGGCTCCCGCTTCTGGAGAGTGACTGCATTGATAGTGACTGTGACGCTGAATCCGGCTGTAGACGAGACTCTCACCGTCCAGCGTCTTCAACTCGGGGAGACAAACCGGATTCACGAGACAGACATAGACCCCGGCGGCAAGGGACTGAATGTAGGCCGGGCCGTGAAGCGCCTGGGACGGCCGGCGGTTGTGATAGCATTCGTCGGCGGCGAGACAGGCCAATTCATCAGGAACCGCCTCGAACGAGAGAACGTCGAAACAGACCTGGTAGAGATCGAGGAGCCCACTCGCGTGAACATCAGTGTCCTCGATGAATCCACCGGCATCCAGACAAACCTGCATCACGACGGCCCGACTGTCGGCCCGGCCGACCTGCACGCTGTAGAGGCCAAAATCGAGGAGTGGCTGCCGGAGGCGGTTGTGGCGGTTCTGGGAGGCAGCCTGCCGCCGGGGGCGCCGGCCGATACCTACGCCCGTCTCATTGAATCGCTGCGGGCAAATGACGTGAGGACGATCCTGGACACCAGCGGGGCGGCATTGGCCGAGGGCATCAAGGCCCGCCCCCATATGATCAAGCCGAACCTTCGTGAGGCCCGCGAGCTTCTTGGGCGCACAATCGAGACGGACGAGGATGTACTGCAGGCGGCGCGCGAGCTGGTGGACCGAGGCGTCGGCGCCGTCGTCTTGTCTATGGGGAGGAGAGGCGCAATCGCGGCAAGTCCCGAAGGCGCATGGAAAGCCGTCCCTCCCGAGGTTACCACGGACAGCACAATCGGCGCGGGCGACTCTATGGTTGCCGGCCTTGCCATAGGCGTATACGAGCATTCGAGTCTGGCTGAGGGCTTGGCGCTTGGAACGGCCGCCGCTGCTGCGACCGTCACGACGCCGGGCACTGAACTCTGCCGTGCCGAGGATGTCCAGGCCCTTCTGCCAAGAGTAAAGGTGGAACGACTTCAATGATGCATAACCGGTTGATCCGGAAGATCCTGCTCGCAACCGACGGATCCGAACTCGCCATGCGTGCCGGCCGCTATGCCGCAGAGATAGCGGGATGCACTGGAGCGGACGTGACCATCTTGAATACAGCCGAGGTATCGGGCGTCACGGAATTCGTCACCTATTCAATCGAAGCCGGCAGGAAGCCTTCCCAGCAGCGGGAAACCGGTGAGGACATCGTCGAGAAGGCCAGAAAGCCGTTTCTCGACACAGGCGTGCCAACGCACACCAAGATTATAGAAGGCTATGCGGCGGAGGTTATCCTGGGAGAGGCGGAGGACGGCAAGTATGACCTGATCGTAATGGGAAGCCGTGGTGCCGGTATGGGACTCATCAGGCGGGTAGTCTTCGGCCTCGGCAGCGTCGCCGAGCGGGTCATCGCCAACGCGCCCTGCCCAGTTCTCGTAGTGCGGGGTGAAGACTAATATGACATCAACACTGCAGCAGGAAACCATCAAGCGTGAAGCGGAGGCCCAGGCCGTCTTTTTCGAAACCGAGGATTGGGAGAGGCGGTTTATCAAGCTCAGTCCTCTCCAAGACCTGGGGCCGCGTGTCTACGGCGAGCGGCTGGCGGAGGATACGGCGAAGCTTGCTGAGGATGCCGAGCTTGTTTCAGTGTTCATCTACTCCGAGATCAGCAAGGCGGTACTGGACAAGCTGCCGAAACTGCGGTTCATCGCAACGCGCTCTACGGGCTATGACCATATTGACCTCAAGGAGTGCCGGCGGCGCGGCATCGCCATCAGCAACGTGCCGTATTACGGCGAAAACACGGTTGCCGAGCACGCCTTTGGGCTGATCCTATCGCTTTCCCGCAAGATCTACAAGGCATACCTGAGGACCACCAGGCTCGATTTTTCGCTCGAGGGACTTATGGGTTTCGACTTGAAAGAGAAGACGATGGGAGTGGTGGGCGCCGGCCGGATAGGGCTGCACGTCGTCCGGATAGCAAAGGGCTTCGGCATGAACGTGCTTGTGTACGATGTCCGGCAGGAGCTGCTGCTCGCCGAGGTACTCGGATTCGCGTACGCGCCGTTCGAAGAGCTGCTCAAGAGCTCGGATGTGATCAGCCTCCACGTGCCCCTGAACAAAGCGACCCATCACATGGTAAACCGGGACAACATCGGCCTGATAAAACGCGGCGCGCTGCTCATCAACACGTCCAGAGGGGCTGTGGTGGAGACCGAGGCTCTTATCTCCGCGCTGAACGAGGGAATCATCGCGGGAGTAGGTCTGGATGTCTTCGAGGGCGAGGAATCCATCAAGGAGGAGACCGAGCTGCTGGTTCAGGGCCTGCCCGGCGATAAGATGAGGGAAATTCTTCTCAGCTACGCCCTTCTGCATCGGGAAAACGTCGTAATCACCCCTCACATCGCCTTCTACAGCCAGGAAGCCCTCCAGCGCATTATGCAGACTACGCAGGAGAACATCCTGGGTTTTCTCGGAAGCCGGCCGGTGAACGTGGTGGTGGGGTGAAACCAGGGCGGCCCCTACAAGCGCCTTGGGCGTCTCCAGGGCATTATCGGCCGCGTGTTCCGACGCCCCGGGCGGCGAGGCGGCGTTCTTCTTCCTCTTCTTTCTTCTCCTCGGCGGGGGCTATGCCGTACTCTTTCAGCTTCTCCGCGAACTCCTGAAGCTTGCGGTTGACGCGGCCGTGGACGCTGTCCGGCGGGTAAGTGCCCTGCGCGTCCTTCTCCCCCGCCGCAATGCCCGTGAGGATTTCGATCCCCTCGTCTATCGTTTTGACCGGCCACACATGGAATGTGCCTTGGCGCACCGCGTCTACGACCTCTTCCTTGAGCATCAGGTGCCGCACATTCTGGTGTGGGATCATCACGCCCTGACTCCCGGTGAGCCCCTTCGCCTTGCAGACCTCGTAGAAGCCTTCTACCTTCTGGATGACTCCGCCGATCGGCTGGATTTCGCCATTCTGATTGACGGAGCCTGTAACCGCGATGTCCTGCCTTATCGAGAGATCCGCCAGGCTGGAGAGCAGTGCGTAAAGCTCCGTGCTGGAGGCGCTGTCGCCCTCGACCTCTTCATAAAGCTGCTCGAACGTCAGGCTCGCGCCGAGCGGAAGCGGCCTGTCCTCGGCGTACTTGCCCGCCATGTACCCGGAGAGGATCAGTACTCCCTTATGGTGGATCGGGCCGCTCATCTTCGTCTCGCGCTCGATATTCGTGACGCCGGTCTTGCCGATGTAGGTGCGGGCGGTTATGCGGGACGGGCGGCCGAATGTGTAGTCGCCGATGCTGTACACGGAGAGCCCGTTCACCTGGCCGACCTTCGCACCCTCCGTGTCTATCATGATCACGCCTTCCTCGATCAGCTCCTGAATCTTCTGCTCGATCAGGTTCGAGCGGTACACCTTCTCATCTATCGCCTTTTGTACGTCCCCGGCCATTACGTACTTGTTTCCGTTCTGCGCCGCCCAGTAGCTCGATTCGCTGACCATATCGGCGATCTCGATAAACCGGGTCGAGAGCTTCTCTTTGTCCTGGATCAGGCGGGAGCCGTATTCGACGATCTTCGCGACGCCGGTCTTGTGGAACGGCCTCAGATTGGCCTCCCGGATTCGCGCATTGATGAACTGAGCGTATTTCTCGATGTGCTCATCCGAGCGGCTCATTTCTGTGTCGAAATCCGCCTTGACCTTGAAGAGCTTCCGGAAATCCTCCTCGAAGGCGTATAGCAGATGGTAGATGTATGGACTGCCAATCAGGATGACCTTCACCTTCACGGGGATCGGCTCCGGCTTCAACGTAGACGTGGGGATAAGGCCATAGTACTCCGCGATGTTCTCTATTCGGGCCTCGCTGCTTCGGAGCGTTCGTTTCAAGGCATCCCATGACATGGAATTGGTAAGGACATCCATGGCCTGCAGTATGAGATAGCCGCCATTCGCCTTATGCAGCGCGCCCGCCTTGATTTGCGTAAAGTCGGTCACCAGCGCGCCAAGCCGCGCCCTGAAATCCACCCGACCGATCAGGTTATAGTAGGTTGGGTTGTTCTCGCATACGACTGGGGCACCCTGCTGGTCCTGATTGTCCACGATTAGATTGACCTTGTACCTATCGAACGACGGCTCTGGCACCAGGCCCTCAAGCCCTGGGATCGCCAACTTGGGCCTTTCCTTCGCCTTGAAATCCTCCAGGCTGTCCATCATGTTGGCCTGGACCTGCTGGAGATAATCAATGACCTCGTCGTATTCCCGGTACTTGGTTCTCAGCTCGTCGAGCGGATGGCCGACTGCGAACATACCAACCTCCCGATCCAACTGCTCGATTGCATCGCTGCTCCCCTTTTCCAACTTCCGAGCCTTTGCCAAGCCCTGCTGGATCAGGTCTTGAAGCTCCTGGCTGCGTCTCTCAATCTCTGCTCGCTGAGACCCGGGCAAACGCTCGAAGTCTTCCCTGGAAATCGGCTTCCCATGCACCAGAGGGATTGTCACGATCCCAATCTGCGTCATTTCGATGGCGAGGTCCAATTTCCCAGCCTCCCGCTCAAGCCCGCTCAGCATCCGGCTGCGCTCCTGCTGCACCTCGTTCAGTATGTCATTCTTCCGCTTCTCGTAATTCTCGCTCTCGAAGGCACGGGGAATCTCCGTCTTGGCGGCCTCTACCAGCTCATCCATGTCCTTTACGAGCTGGCATCCCATCCCGGCGGGAAGTATTATCGCATCGGGGCTATCGGATTCCTTGAAGTTGTGCACGTAGCACAGATCGTCGGGCACCGGCTCCTTCTTGGCCTGCTCTGTGACGAAAGCCTGAACAGTCTTACTCCTCCCGGTACCCGTAAGCCCGGCAACGAAGAGGTTGAACCCGTGTGTCTTTATATCGAAACCGAACTGGATGGCGCTGACTCCTCTGTCCTGACCAACAGTCCCCAGCAGCTCTTCGACCTCGTCCGTCGTCTCAAACTTGAACCGGTTTGGGTCGCAGAAGTTCCTCAATTGCTCTGCCGGAACTTCCGGATATTGCCGTGCCATGTGCTTTCCCCCAAGCTCGCCGGATTCCGGGCATGCAGCCGTTCTCAGAATACCCCGCAGTTTCACCCCGCGAAACCGCACTGATGGCTGCGCAACCGGGCGATTGAACCGTTTTATGAGATGCCAAACGGGGTAATTCAGCGCAAGGGGTTGCTTGACTTCGGCCGCCGCTTCGGAGCTTCGGAATGCGTTCCAAGATGCCACTTCTCATAGTAGTTGTCGCACTGTTGATTCTGGGTCTGATTGTATCCTTCGGTGTCGCATACCGCCTTCGGCAACTGGCATCCAGTCTCCCCAACGTCCTCGAGAACGAGCTGGAGGCGCGCTTAGACAGACAAGCAAGAGTCGGCTCGGTGAAGTTGGCATCGCCAAGCACCGCCGTCATCACCGATCTTCGCATCGCCAGCGGAGAAACATTTGCTCAGGGCACTTTGTTCTCCGCACGCCGTGCAACCGTGCGCTTCAGAGTCATTGACCTCCTAACAGGCCGCCTACCCGTCGCGCGAAGCATAACCTCGGTAACGCTGGCTGGTCCGAGTGTCCGGCTCGTGAGGGACCGCAACGGGGTTTGGGACATCGAGGATCTGCTGCGGCGACCCCCGATCCCACCCGCACAGCGCTTTCGAGCCCTGATTCGCGTCCGTTCGGGTAGGCTGACCATTGTGGATTATGCCGCGCGAGTTCGGCAGCTTCCGGCCGTGAACAGCTTGAACTCGGTGTCTGGGTACGTTAACCTGGCGCCGGCCCAGTCGGCTCTCATAGACCTTTCAGGTAGAGGCGACCGCCAACGAGTGACAGGCGTTCAGGCGTCAGGCCGATGGGGAATCGGCGCTCCGGTGACCCATCTCAACCTTTCCATCCAGGAGGCCGACGCTGAGTACTGGCTTGATTACTTTGCGAACATCCGCGGCTGGAATATCGCGGGAGGCAAGGCCGACGCGCGAGCCATTCTCTCGCAGCCGCACGGCGCAGGCATAGTCGCCAAAGGATCCGCGACACTTCGGGACTCGGCGATCACTAGCCCTTATCTCTCCATCCCAGTGCGGCCGTTTGGGGCGAAGATCGCATTCGTCGGAACGGACCTCAGCCTCGCGGCACGGGGCCTTCTGCGCGAGTCGCCAATCTCAATCCGAGGCCAAATCATTGGCTTTCATCCCGGAAGGCTGAATCTGCATATTGCGTCGGAGCGGATGAATCTGGCTGTACTGCAGAACGCGATCAGGCCACTCCCCGCGCTACCGCAGGTTCGATGGCCTATGCCCGGCGTCGTGAGCGCAAGGGTCACTGGAAACGCCCAAAGGCCCATGGTGACAGGTGTTATTCGGGTTCCGCACGCCGCAGCGTACGGCACACCGCTGACATCGCTGACCGCGCAAGGCCACTTCCGAGACGGTACAATCTTTGTCACCAGCGTGACCGGGCGCGCCGCCGGCGGAAGCATCAGATTATCGGCGGCGATCGGCCTCCAGCCGGTGCGCATAAAAGCACAGGGGACCGCCGCACGCATCAACCTAGCTGCCCTGCCGATACCGGGAAACATCCGGGCCGCAGGTCTGGCGGACGCACGGTTTGCCCTGGATTACTTCCACAGATTGCGGTGGGCCCGCGTGTCCGCGGAGATAGCACAGCCGAGAGTAGCAGATCTCGCCTTTGACCGAGGAAGCGCCAATGTCGTATTGACCGGCCCACGCACAGCGCGGGCGAGGTTGAGATTGAGCCGCGGCGCCATCAGAGGCGCGGAAATCGAAGCGGCGGCGGCAGACTTGGCTCTGCGCGAGCGTACAGTTTTCTTACAGAGGGTGGCCGTTGACGCTTTCCAGGGAGCGTTGAGCGCTCAGGGTACTGCAATGCTCGATGGAATCTTGAACCTGCGCGTATCAGGCACGGGAATTGATCTTCGCACACTGCCGGGCTACGAGCAGCTCACAGGAACAGCCAGCTTCACGGGAAGCGTGAACGGCACGTTGAGCAGTCCTCGTCTGACGGCCCGGGTGACCGCGCGCGACGGGCAGATACGGCAGGTCCGATACGACGCGATGACGGCTCGTCTCGTCGCGACACCGCAGCTCCTTGCGCTCGAAGATGCGGCCATACGACTTGAGCAGGGCGAGGTCACAACCACGGGTCGGATCACTTTTGCCAAGAGGGCTGCGGCGCGTGTTGAATTACTGATGCGCGCACGCGAGGTAAATCTTGCGCGAGTGCTCCCACTCGTCGGAGTGTCAGCCGGCGCCCAGGGAATCGCTAACGCCGATCTGGATATACGAGGTCAGCTTCCCAATATCCGGGCCTCCGGCGAGGCATCGGTGACGGACGGCGCTATCGCCGATGTTCCCTTTGATCTAGTCCGGGCCCGTCTCCAATTCCGAAACGGGCGCACCGCGATAACGGAGTTAGTCGCGCAGAGAGGGGAGATGCAGCTCACGGGAGGCGGATCTATTGGCCCGCAGGGAGATCTTCAAATGAGCCTGACAGGTGAAAACCTGCGCCTGAGCCTCCTCAACCAGATTGTCTCTCGATACATCGAACTCGAAGGGCCGATGACTTTCACAGGCGAGGTGGCAGGAACTCTCAGGTCCCCGGCGATACGCGGCATCATCGCCTCGACACAGCCGGTGATAAACGGCCGGCAATTCAAATCGCTAGCCGCCGATCTGCGGCTGGTTGAGGGCACAGCCATCCTGGATCAGCTGGTCATTTCGCCGCCGCAGGGGCAAGTTCTCGTCCAGGGCACGATCAATCCCGAAGGACTGGTCTCGCTGACAGGACAGATCGCGGACTTCCCTCTTGCGACTCTCCGGCCCTGGGTTGGCATGGAATCGCTGACAGGAACGCTGGATGCTTCATTTGCGGTGGGCGGTCCCGCCGACAGCCCGACCGTTCGAGCTTCCGCTTCGGCGAGAGACTTCACAACGCCGCGAATATCAATCGAGCGCATCGCCGCAGAGCAGGTCACAATCGCGGGCGGACGTCTGTCCTCCACCGGCGTTGTCGCCCAGGCAAACGGCAGCCAGCTCCTCCTCTCCGGCTCGCTGCCGTTCGTCTGGGCCGCACCGTATGTCCCGCGCGACCAGCCCGTACTCCTGCACGCCGAGCTTCCAGACCAAGACCTTGCAATACTACAAACGTTGAGCCCCGCGGTTGAGAACGCGCGCGGCGCCCTTATGGCCGCCGTAGACGTGACAGGCACGCTCGACCAGCCCGTCTTCGACGGCCAGGCGACCCTACACGATAGCTTCCTGAGGGTCAAGGGTCTTGAGAATGACCTGACCAACATTGGATTAGCAGCCAGATTCCAGGATTCCAGCCTGGTGATACAGAGTCTCAGCGGAGCATCCTCGCTTGGCGGGACCTTTTCCGGCAGCGGGAGTCTTGCTCTCTCCGGCACTGCCGGGGGCATGCTGACGGCCTTGCTAACGCTGGACGGGCTGCGCCTTGACGTCACCAGCACAGCCGCCGAGCAACTGGTGTTCACCACCACCGGCCAATTGCTGCTGAGCGAAACGCTCAAGTCACCGCTGGTCCAGGGGCAACTGGTGGTCAGAGACGCGCGCATCCGCGTTCCCGCCGAGACGGTCACAACGACAGCGGCCGTTCCGTATCTTCCCGTCAGTCCTGAACTAGCCATCACGGTAGACCTGGCTCGCGATGTCGTCGTGGAGCGGGGCACTCTCAGGGCGGAAGTCGCGGGACCGGTGGCCGTGACGGGGACATTGATCCGTCCCGTGATTGCCGGAACTGTGCAGATCGCGGACGGGCGCTTGAGCTATCTCGGCCGGACTTTGCAGCTCCAGCCCGGCGGAACCGCTTCACTGCTCCTGAGTCCTGCCCGGCCACCCATGATAAGCCTGGACCTGACTGCGGTAACCCGCGTCTCGGCGCCATCGCCCGTCACAGGGCTGTTCACACGCTACACGCTCACACTCGACATTGCGGGACCGATTGGAAACCTCGACATAGGCGTGCGCAGCAGTCCGCCCGGCCTCTCGGACGTCGAGGCTCTGAGGCTCGTGTTCCGCGGCACCGCGCTGGACGCCCTCATCGCCGGAAGGCCGTTCGACCAGTTCTTCCAAGAGCAACTCGGGCAAGTCCTCTTAGGGTTAGCCCTACCTCGTGTCTTTGAGCCGTTCCAAATCGAGGGGCTTGTCTTCGTCCTCGAACCCGGCTTCGATATCCCGCTTGCGTTTACCGTGAGTACGCCGCTTGCAGAGCGACTGATCTTGTCGTACAGTCGCTCGGTGGTGGCAGCGTCGCCATTCGACGTGATCTCCTTCGGTTACATCCTAAGGCCGGAGTTGGCACTCACAGTCCAATTTCGAGGTCTGAACAGGACCCTACAGGAGACGTCATACCTCTTGGGGTACTTCCGGCGCTTCTAAGAGGGGCGCACCATCAGCACCGGGCATGGCGCTCCATGGAGTATGCCCTCCGCGACACTTCCAATCAGGATTTGCCCAATGGCGCCTGTGCCCGCGCCTCGGCTCCCGATGACTATGAGGCCATAGCTTCCCTCCCGGGCATACTGAAGGATATCGGGAACGGCAGACCCGAAGACCAGTTCCTCACGCGGGTCAATATCCACCATTTCTAGAACTTCGCGTGCTGCTTCAAGGGCTGCTCTGCCATGCCTCGACAGCTCCAGGCGCATGTCCATCTGTTTCTCTTCGCTTGGCGGTGGTCCTATCACCGGCGGAAGCTCAGCCACGTAGAGCACTGTAACGTTCGACCCGTACTTCTTCGCGATGTCGGCACAGTACTCCGCAGCCCGTAACGAGCAGGCCGACCCGTCCGTTGGCAGCAGTATGCTCTCAAACATAAGGCTTTCCCCCTGTAGAGAATCCGTCTCGCTCGAAGTTTACCCAGCGGGGCTTGGCCGTAAATGAAGCCTTCTCGACATTACTGTCTCCAACTAAATGAAAAAGACGCCGTACAGCAGGGCAACACTTGCCTTGCGTCGAACGTCTTAAGTAATGGGTTGGGCATCTGTACAGAAGGCTCTGCACATACTGATAGGAGGTAAGAGGCCATGGCAGCAGGCGTATCAGCCCGTGACCAAGGGCTGCAGCTTCTCAGGGAAGGTTCGATCGGCGACAGCGTAGGTTTCCTGCTCAAGGCCATCGTTGAGGATCCTTCGGACGTTGATCTGTACCTGTACCTCGCTTTCGCATACACCCATCAGGATGATCTGGACAAGGCCATCCACATCCTAGAGCAGGCCACTGATGTCGCGCCTGCCTCTGCAAAGGTGCACTATAACCTCGGGGTAGCGTACCATAGGGCAGACAACACTACCCAGGCAAAGGACGAGTACCTTCGCGCGCTCGGCTTGGACCCGACATACACAGCCGCTGAGAAGGCACTGGACTCGCTGGCTCCTGAGGGCGGACAGCCAGCCGCCGAGAGCGGTCCACCGGAGGCGTAATACCAAATGGTAAGATGAAAAGGGTTCACGTTCATCAGGATAGGAAGTGCGTAGCGATTGCTGTGCTTGCCGGACTACTGGCCGCGCTTGTAGTATCCGCGTCCGCGAATTCGCCCATCCCAAAGCAGAAACCCCCTGATCTGGTCACGGTCAGAGGCACAGTCGTTACCGTTGATGGTAGACCCCTGGAAGGTGTGAATGGAAGCACCGAGGGCGGCCCTTGCTGGGTATCCGGTAAAGGAGGGAAATTCGTTATAAAACTGAAGCCGGGCACCTACAAGCTGTGGGCGTTGGCCGCAAAATCCAGGGCTGTCACTCTCGTCGTGCCAAAGGGCAAGTCCTCTGTTTCGGTAAGAGTTATCGCAAAACGGATGAAGAACCGGGTGCCGCTCAAGTTCCTGACTCCGGGCGGCAGACCTGCGGCCAACGCGCGCATGGCCTCTGGGATGAGGGCTGGGAGTGGGACATGGGGCATGGGCCCTGTCAGCACCGATGCAAGAGGCATACTGATGGAGCAGGTGGAGTACGATGCCCCAGTCTGGTTCTTCTCCGCTGCAAGTGGGATTGGGTACGCCAAGCTGGAAATTGCCGATGATGAGACGCTGTTCAGTGAGGAACCAATCCTTGTGCAACTCTCATCGGGTCCGTATGTGTCAGGCCGCGTCGTGGCGGAGCGAGGCGGTATGCCTTTGGGAGGAGTGAATATCTACCCCTGGAGGGTCTACAAAAAAGGCGATCCTTGGAGTGGGTGGAACAGCCAGTTTGGGTTCAAGAGCTACCAATATACCATAAACGAGGTCATGTCGGCCACTTCCCGTGATGGTGATGGCACTTTTAGACTCGGGCCTCTCCCTCCAGGCGACTACAAGATGGATTACGGTGCGCCTGAAGTGGGTGATCTCCCAGCGGACGAAGGCAGGAATTTGAATATTGCAGTCGCCAGCATCCCTGTGAATGTCCCGGAAGATCGGGATATTGAGGGTCTGCAGATCGTCTACCCTGTGAAGAAGCCGGCCTACAGTCTCATGGGACAAGTCTTCCAGGGGGATACGTCAACACCGCTGGCCTCGACAGAAATAACGATCAGTGTCATGACGATATATCCACCCGACCCGGAGCCGGAGAACTGGTATGTATGTGAGCCGGTCGTGCGGACTGTTGTCACAGATGCGCAAGGCAATTACAGGCTCTACCCGATCCGCCCCGGTAAGTACAAGCTGGAGGCAAAGTGGGAAAAGTTCTCTGCGACCAGGAATGTATCTCTTCGCGCTAACGCGACGGGTGTTGACTTCACACTGCATTAGTCCGTTGTATACGTGTTAGCAGGGCAGCACCTGTGCCGGCAGGCAGCTCTACTCCACCACCATGTTCACCGGTGGGGCAACGTCGTTTATCTCCGGGTTGTAGTAGAGGTACGCGGTGGACTTCGGTGTCCGCGCCCGGATTGGGAACTTCGCCTTCAGCCTGTATTTGAACTCCACGGGCTTTCCGCCCTCCAGCTTCTCGAAGTACAGGATCACCTGCCTGGACGTGATTGTGTAGCGCTGAACGACCTTGCCGCCGACCAGAGCCTCCAAATCCTCGGCCATGACCTGAAATCCCGGAGGAGTCCCCAGGTCAACCATGACCATGTTCGCAGTCCCGGATCCGTTGTAGGCGATCTTCACAGTGCTCGTGACAATATCGTCCTTCGCAAGAGTCGTCCTGTCGAAGTCAACATTGATCGAGATCAGCCTTTGCTCCGGCTGCTGAGAGAGCTTATCCCACGGCAGGTAGTACTTCCCGGCAATCTGATAGAGCGACGATCCCCTACCCTCGAACTCCACGCGAATCTTATTCTCGCCCTCCCTGACGAATTGCTTGCAGTCCACCTGGCGGAGCACGTCGCTGTCCTCAGGCGTGATCTTGAAGGTTCCGGCTTCCTGACCGTTGACCAACACAGTCACCTTCGCATTGATCTCCTGCGTCCGGTTTTCCATGGACGCAAGCAGCGCCTTAAGAGAGAGGATTGTCGCCTGGGTCGAGCCCCAGGTGCCGTTCGGGTCCTTGGCCTGGATGATGAAGGTGAGCGCTTTGCTCACTACATCAGGATACCTGCCGGAGCGAATGAAGGCCAAGGCTGCGAGAGCCGTTGTCTCCACGTCAGCCGACTTGCCGCGCGTGAAGGTGATGGTAGAGACATCGGATTTCCAGGATACCTTACCGTCCTCCTCAACCTTCATATCCACCAGGCGCTCAAGGGCAGTCAGGGCCGCTGGATCGTCTTTCCCCGCGGATACCAGCGCATTCGCCAGCATCGCCAGCGTGTATGCATCCTTGGCATCGTTCGCATTCTCCTTCAGATAGCTCAAGGAGGGACGCATCTCGGCCGGATCGTAGCCGCTGTGCATCAGCGCCCAGGCAATCCAGGCGGTCGGCAGGAGATTGCTCTTCTGGATGCGGCCCCAGGACTCCTCATGCAGGTAGTTCTGATCAGGCGACCACGAGCCGTCCTTCTCGCGCTGAGCGACAAGCCACTGCTGCGTGCGCTGGATCAGGTTCGGATCAACCTCATAGACCTTCGACATGTCCGCGAACTCCATCACGCCATATGCTGTCAGAACCTTATTCGCCGGAGGGTCGCCGAACCAGGAGAATCCGCCGCCGGGAACCTCGAACGTGACCAGGCGCTGGTAGCCCAGGTTGATGTACTGCTCGGCCTTCATCTGGACCTCCGGCGTGATCTGGTTCACGGATTTCATGTAGTCTAGGACGAGAATGTTCGGATATGTCGCCGAGGACGTTTGCTCGAAGCAGCCGAAAGGCATCTGGAGGATCTTGTCCATCCCCTCGACCACCTGGCTGAATATCCCCGGGTAGACCTTCACTAGGATGTTGCTCGCCCCGTCAATGGCGTCCTCGGGGATGGTGAGCGTATTCTCCACGGTCTTCTCAAGACGGTCGTTGATCGAGGCCTGATACTCCTTCCCATCCGGCATCACCTCGATCTCGCGGGAGATGGCGTCGCTCATCTTGGTGCCCATTGCATGGACGGTCAGGCGATGGCTGCCGATCTCCTTGACCCTGAGCCGGAAATACACGGCCTCGACGTCATTCTCCCCAATCTGAAGCCTCTTCGTCGCGGAATCGAGCAGCTCGAACCAGGGCTCCGTCGTGAGCTCGAGGATCACTCGCTGTGCGGAGGTCAGGTAGTTATAGACCGCAACCGGAATCGAGACCTCGTCGTTCTGCGTCAGAGAGACCGGAAGGTCAGTATCTATGAAGAAGTCCTGGAAGCACTTCAGGCCTTGCGACGTCGAGCCGAGTTCACCGGCAGCAGACGAGGCCATCGCAGAAATGCGCCACGTTGTGATGCTGTCGGCGACATCAACGTGTATCGAAGCCTTCCCGCTGCCGTCCGTGATCACAGCCGGGTTGAAGTACATAGTCTCAGGGAAGAACTGCCGAATCCGGATTTCCTCCCTGGCAGGCGCTGCGCCGCCGTATCCACCCCGGAACTCTACTTCTGCCACAGCAACGGGAACTCTTTCTACTTCCTCAACGCCTCGCACAGAGGGCGCTTGGGGTCCAGCTACCAAAGCCGCGTCAACCCCCACCGGCCCGGGAGGCGCAGGCACCCCTTTCGCCATGAAAAGGTCCGCTCCGCCTTCCAGCAGAAGCCGAGCTCGCTCAGGCTCCCCAGGGCTGCCGCCGACCGCGACATCGTCTTCGGTGCCTTTGCGCCCGTCCGGGCCTAGGCTGGTGATCGTCATACTGTGCTCGAAGCTCCCGCAGCCGCATGGCGTGAAGTCGTAGGGCCGCCCCCACCGGTCGAGCAGATCGCTCCTTCTGAGAAGGCCGACCTCGACAAGATACTTGATGCCGCCGCGATCCTTGAGCGAGGGCGATTTGTACTTCTGGTAGTACTCGACCACCGCTCGGGCAACCTTCGCATAATCTCTCCGGACCCTCTTTGACAGCTGTTCCCTCATATTCCGGATCTTCTCGGAGTACGAGTTCCCTGCCAGCGTATAGGCCGCGCCGGCATCCTGCCGCCTGCCTTGCTCAGCGAGCGCGAAGAGCACGCGTGCCGCCCGCTGCTTCTCGGCCCCGAATGTCTCATCAATCCCAGGAGAGACGATATTGGCGGGGCTCAGGCCGTGAACTTCGAACTTCGGCTCCATGAGCTCCTTTTCCAGCAGGAAGTAAATCTTCTCCATGCCGGGTTGCATCTCCTGGAGCGCGAAGACGCTCTCGTCCACGATAGCCACTCCGAGGGCCGCCGAGACACCCTTACCCGCGGAACTCCTCACATCGAAAGCTATCTTTGCCGGCTTCCCGGGGAGGTATGATTTCTTGTCGGGAGTAATCCTAACCCTCAAATCGTCTGCTGGATCCACGTAGAGCCTGCGGGTGTCCCGAACGATGAGGCCCGACTTCGATATCCGGTAGGCGTGGATCTCCAGGCTGCCGCTCATGTCCTGGCTGAGCGGGAGAGACAGCTCGCCTCTGCCCTTAACCAGGTCGAGCGACGCGGTATGGAGAGTCTGGCCGCTGCGTATGACATCAATGTAGATCGTGCCAGTCGGCGAAGGAGACAAACAGGTCAGGTTCACGACATCGCCGACCTTTGCGAGCGCCCTGTCGGTTCTGAGGAGCACCGCGTCTTCCAGCGCAGAGCCGCGCAGGGCGATCTTGTATTCCGCCCTGCGCCTATTCCTATCTGTGGCAGTGATGTGAAGGTTCAGCACATCCTTCGGCGGAGTAACCCTAAACTCGGCGATGCCAGTCGCGTCGGTACGCAGACTGCCGACACGCAAAGCCGGTCTTTCCTCCCTCTCCACAGTGACACGCGCCGATGCCGCTGAGCCATCGGGATAGGTCGTCATGACGTAGATGACGTTCTGAACGTTCGGGATGATCCGCCCGCCATCGGGCACCGCGATGATCTTGAGCGCCTGAGCCGCGACCGGCACGGTCTGCGTGATCTTCTCCTCGTGGTCGGCGCCGTCCTTTACGGCCACCTCGAACTTCACGAACGCGTTTCCTTGCTCTAAGGGCTGCCCCACAAAGTAGTCCGGGAGCTTCTGCTCGAACTTGAAGTTGCCGCTGCCGTCCGTGCGGCCGCTGATTTCAGCAAAGTCCTTGAACTGAAAATCGAATGTCGAAGCCTTGATGTTGACCTTTCCATCCGCGACAGGCTTCCCGAAGAAGTAGTCTGCCTGCACTTTCCCGGCGACGGTCTCGTTCGGCAGGTAGTAAGACTTGTCCGGGGTGAACTTGATCTTGAACTTAGGCAGGACATAGCGCTCGACGGTGACTTTCTTCTCCGCCTTGGTCTTCCCTATCAGAGCCCGCACGGCATAGCGCCCCATGTTCACCTCGGTCGCGAGTTGGAAGTCTGCCGACGCGACGCCGTATTGCGAAGTGGGCTGGGTCTTCTTGAAAACCTTGTTTCCCTTCCCGTCTTCTACCTCTATCGTGAGCGGGGTCTTTGCAACCGCCTGGCGGCTAGGCCGCTTGAGAGCAAGGGCGCGGATGTGCATTACCTGGCCCGGCTGGTAGAGCGGCTTGTCGGTAGTCAGAAGGATTTGCTGGTCGCGGACGACGCGCACATTCCGCGTAAGGGTGTCCCTTTCCCCAATGCCCTGGGCGATGACGGTCAACTCGTAAGACCCGTCCTGCACATCCGGCGCCTTGAAGGATGCTGCAAGCGTCCCATCCCTATTCGTGCGCCCTGAAAACAGGAGCAGCGATTCCGCATCCACGTCCCTTTCCTGCTGCGACAACGCCTTCATATAAGCCTTCACGTACACGCCGCTTACCGGTTTTCCAGTCACGTGGTTCAGCGCGATCACGCGCAGGGAAGCCTTGCTCCCCGCGAGAAGCTGTGACTGTCCCAGGATGCAGGTCTCGAGCTTAGGCAACGCGGCCTGCGTAGCCCTAGAGGCGATCGCCACAGACAACAGAACAATCAGCATACAGCACACTAATACTACCCTCGCACATCGCATGTTCTCGGACATCGGATTCTACCCCCGTTCGATGTTGGTCTCAGCACGCATATTGTGGACTTGCCCTCTCAAACCATTGTCTTAGAGGCAGGAAATGCCCGCCGCCTTCAAAAATGAAGCCTCACGCCGCGATGCAAGCTTACATGCGCCTAGACCTAAAGTCAAGCGACATCCCTGCGGCCAGACAAAAAGCCCGGGGGCATTGCGCCCTCGGGCGTGAATTCGGTATGCGCCTGCACGGTCAAGCCGCGTTTTCCTGTGGGCTCTCCGGGTGGAAGGTCACGGTTCGCGCCTCTTGCCGCTTGCAGAAGTTCAGCGTCTCCCATTGGCGGCTCAATTCTCCAAGTGATCTTTTCTCTAACCGCCATGGATGCTTATCACAGCCCTCATATTTGGGCCAGATAATAACAATGCCAGCCGGAGTTCATCCGCTGGCATTGCAAAAGCACTGTTCACTTATGACTTGTGGCGACTGACTGGTATTCGCTCCGCCGCGCTACACGCCTGCTTTGGATCTGATGATATAGACCAATGCGCCCGTTACCATGAACGCTATCGCACACCAGCGCGTGAGGCCCGCAAGCTTCTCGTCCATGCCGGGCTTGCCGCGGAACGACGATGACATCTTGCCGCCGATTGTACCGGTCAGGCCCTCGCTTTTCGTCGTCTGGGACATGACCAGCACGATGAGGATGACCGAGCTAAGCAAGTGGATACCAGTCAATAGTGCCAAACTCGCGCTCAAAGCAATCTACCTCGTCTCGGGTCGCGCCGCGGACGCACCGTCCCGTCGGCGCACCACCACAGCATACCAGACTTCGCCGATCTCGTCAAGACGTCGAGTCGGTTTCGCTGTCCGCCTCGGCCTCTTTCGACTTCTCTTCCTCGTCCTCTAGAACAGCTTTCGACGACTTCTTGAACTCCTTGATTCCCTGGCCTAGAGATTTGCCGAGTTCAGGAAGCTTCTTCGCCCCGAAGAGAAGCACGATTATACCCAATACTATCCATATTTCTTGGCCACCGAAATGCATTTTAGATTCACTCACTTTCTTTATCAGTGTTCAGGTCTTCCCTCACATCGAGCTCCTCGACGGATGATGAGAAATCCCGCGCGGCTTTCCGAAGCTCCCGCATCGCCTTTCCAAGAGTTCGACCGATCTCCGGAAGCTTCTTCGGCCCGAAGAGCAGAAGCGCTATGAGTAGTATAACAAGTATCTCCGGATACCCCATAGATCCCATCTAAGTCTCACCTCGCCGCGGCCGCGAGTTCCGCGACTTCAGTCTGTTCCGCGAGCTGCACGATATCCTCACGCCTGCAGAATCCCGCTCCGAAAGTCATGGCATTCGCCGCACCAGCCCCTACCCCGAACCGAAGGGCCTCAGGAACCGATCCGCCGGTCGCGAGAACATGCAGAAATGCGGCAGCCAAGGCGTCGCCCGAACCGACCGCGCTCACAAACGGTATTTCCGGCGGCCGAGCCCTCCAAACCCCTTCCGACGTAGCCGCAAGCGCCCCATCCCGACCAAGCGTAACGATGACTATATCAACTCCACGACGGTTGACCTCACGGGCGGCTTCCGTAGCCTCCTCGACGGTACCCAACTGCCTCCCAACGACCGCCGAGAGCTCGTGAACATTGGGCTTCGCCATGAACGGCTTAGCCACCAGCGCCTCCGCCAGCGGCGCTCCGCTGGTGTCGAGGACGCAGGGCACGTCGTAATGCCTCGCCAATTCCGTGAGCTCACGGTATATGCTGTTCACTACGCCCGGCGGGATGCTGCCCGAGAATACCGCAAACTGCATGCCCGGCACGAGGCTTTCGAACTTCAGGTTCAGCCGCCGTACTTCCTCGTCAGTGACGGCAGGGCCCACCTCATTCAGCTCGGTCTGCGTCTTGCCGATTGGATCGAGAATCGCGATGCATACGCGTGATTCACCGGCGGTGCGGACGAAATCGGACTTCAGCCCTTCCTCTCTCATCCCCTGCAGGATGTAGTCGCCGTTGTGACCGCCAATGAACCCCGTGGCGACGGCCTCGCCGCCCACCTCGCGATACACACGGGCGACGTTGATGCCCTTGCCGCCCGGAACGATGCGCCACGATGACGGCCTGTGCACCCGGTCAATCGCGAAGTTCTCCACGGTGTACGTCTTGTCCACAGCAGCGTTGAGTGTGACAGTGAGAATCACGCAGACTGAATCCCCCAAACCGGCTCCAGAGCGATTCGTTGACAAACGCAGGCCGGTTTGCTATACTGATACCGCCGTGCCGAAGTGGCGGAATGGCAGACGCGCATGGTTCAGGACCATGTACCCGCAAGGGTGTGCGAGTTCGACTCTCGCCTTCGGCACCAACTCCATCGCCATTTGCCATTGACCACCAAGTGGCTTTTGTTCTTGGCGGTCGGCAGACGCGTCCCGATTCAGATCGGGATACCCGCAAGGGTGTGCGAGTTCGACTCTCGCCTTCGGCACCATCGAGCTAGAAGGCGTAGACAAGCGGTGTCTACGCCTCTCGCATTTACACTCCATTCTACACCCTTTAACTGGCAAAGTCAATTATGGCCGTACCTGCGGGACTGGCGAGGTCTCCCCGCCACACATCGACGGAGGCCATTCGCTGGCGCTGGACTTGAAAATCAACACTGATTTGATGGTACGGCTATGACGCTGATCCGGTCCGTCTCCAAGTGGGGCAGACCTCTGCCATGTACGCCACGTTTAGGCTCGAGGAGCCGTCGAACCGTTACATATTACTTTGAACGCGATGTTTCTACCTGCTCCTGCTTCGCCTTATGGTCGGCAACGAACCTCTCGATCTCACCGCTAGACTTCACCTCAATGTTCAGCGGCACCACTACTTTGCGCAAATCAATGCCTCCGCCGAGATAGACGTTGATGGTTATCCGAGGCGGGCTATCTGCGACCCTCTGGTCACGTCGTTCCAGGTCTTCCGGGACAACCAATTCCCAGTCATAAAGCACTTTGTCGTCCCTAACTACCGTGCTGTCTTGCTGGACGCTGTAGCTGGTTACTCCGGGGCCTGGATGAACAATCAGTTCTACCGGTGTGCCCCGCAGCTTCGCGATCTGCCCGACAAAGCCATTAAACCCCTGTGTATCGCCCACAAAGTAGAACCTGTACATCGGCGGGTAAGGCCCACCCGACATGCCGTACACGCGGTTCTCGCGGTTGACCAGCTCTGTCAACTCTTTCGGCCAGTTCGAGGGCGAAGTCACCTGCCCCTTCGGGATCGGCAGCGCTCTAGCCAACACTTGTGAGCACCAGAAGGGGCTTATTAGCAGCGCGACACCCAAAACCAGGAGTCTCTTCATAGCATTTCCCCCCACACAGTGAGATTAACGGTCACCACACGGTCAGACCCCAGCCCACCGGCCAGCCTTCAAATCATAAGGAAAGCCGCCGCACCGACACCCTTCGCCATTACCCGCGTCCATACTTCTCCAGCTTCCCGGCAACCTGTCTTGACACCTCTGCTTCGACGAGGATGCCGGTCGGGGTGTACTCGGCCTTGAGGACCTTGCCGCTGTCATAGCAGAGGGAGACCAGGTCGCTGCGCTCGTATGGGATTTCGAGAGACATGCGCACGAGCAGGCTCTGCAGGAGCTTGCTGATAGCCGCCATGAGCTGCGAGATGCCCTGCCTCTTGAGGGCGGAGATATACACGCTGTTTGGCCTCTCCGCCACGATGCTTCGGAGGACGTACTGATCGGCCACCAGGTCGCTCTTGTTGAAGACAGTCATAGTTGGCTTGTCAGCGGCATCCAGTTCAGCCAATACGTGACCCACAGCGGCCATTTGCGCGGCCATCTGGGCGTGGCTCCCATCCACAACGTGTATTAGGAAGTCGGCCTCTGTGACCTCTTCCAAAGTCGCCCTGAAGGCCGCGACAAGATCGTGCGGCAGGTCTCGAATGAATCCGACTGTGTCGGTAACCAAGACTGCCCATCCGTCAGGGAGCACGACTCGCCTGGTAGTCGGGTCGAGCGTGGCGAAGAGCTTGCGGTCCACCATGACGTGCGAGCCGGACAGGGTGTTTAGCAGTGTGGACTTGCCCGCGCTCGTGTAACCTACCAGCGCAGCTGTGGGGAAAGGCAGCTCACGCCTCGCCTGCTTCTGTACGTGCCGATGCTGGCTGACCTCCTCGATCTCGTCTGTGAGATCGGCGACCCGGTCCCGTATCCGCCGCCGATCAGATTCCAACTTCGTCTCGCCCGGGCCGCGCGTTCCGATTCCGCCGCCCAGCCGACTCAGCACGGCGCCCGTTCCCGTCAAGCGCGGCACGAGATATCTGAGCTGCGCAAGCTCGACCTGGAGTTTCCCCTCGCGGCTGTGCGCCCTCTGCGCGAAGATGTCCAGGATGAGCTGAGTCCGGTCCACAACGCGAACACCCACGACGTCTTCCAGATTCCGCTGCTGAGTCGGCGTCAGATCGCCGTTCACGATCACGACGTCGGCATCCACGGCCTTGACCTCCGTGAAGAGCTCCTCCGCCTTCCCCTGGCCCAGGTAGGAGGCGATGTCGGGCCTTGGCCGCCGCTGCGCGAATTCGCCCACAATGTCGGCGCCAGCCGTGTAGGTCAATTGCTTCAGTTCTTCGATTCGCGAGCGGTCCTCCTCGCTGCCCGATTCGAGGCTGACGAGGATAGCGCGCTCGGTTGTACGTATTTCGTGCATGTCAGGGATCCAGGGTTCCAGGGATCAAGGGATCCAGGGATCTGAACCCGTGGATTCCTCCTACCATTTGATCTCAACATTCTGCTTGATGCGCTCGATGGCTTCCGCTACGCGCTCGCCATCGCGGTCGCCGGTGACGGTTAGCGAGAGGCGGACGTATCCCTCGCCGTATTCTCCATAGCCGACACCGGGAACCACCAAGACTCCGGCCTTCTCAAGCAGCGTCTTTGCGAACTCGATCGCGGCATACCCGGGGGGAATCGGCGCCCAGATGTAGAGCGTCGCCTCGGTCTTGGGCAGATTCCATCCCAGGCTGTTCAGCCCGTCTATTATGATATCGCGCCTCTTCTGGTAAAGAGCGATGGTCTTGGGATTGCCTTCCAGATTCCGCAAAGCCCATGCGCCGGCCAGCATGAGCGCCGGGAACTGCTTCGAATCAATGTTGGATTTGAGCTTGTTCAAGCCGCGTAGTATGTCGGCATTCCCAACCGCGAACCCGACTCTCCAGCCGGTCATGTTGTACGTTTTGGAGAGCGAGTGCATCTCCACCCCGACATCCATCGCACCTGGAACCGCAAGAAAGCTCGGCGACTTGTATCCGTCATACGTCACTTCCGAGTACGCGGCATCCTGGCACACGATGACATCGTATTCCTTGGCGAATGCCACCACGTCGGCGAAGAATTTGGGCGTGGCAGTCGCAGCGGTCGGATTGTTTGGATAGTTGATGTACATCAGCTTCGCCCGCTTGGCTACATCGGACGGTATGGCGCTCAGGTCGGGCAGGAAGGCATTCTCTGCCAGCAGCGGCATCAGATATGGAGTTCCGCCGGCCATGGCGGTGTTAACTTTGTACACCGGGTATCCCGGATCCGGAACCAGGCCGACGTCGCCGGGGCTTATGAAGGCCCATGCGAGATGGGCAAGCCCCTCCTTCGAGCCTATGAGGCCCAGCACCTCTCCCCTGGATGGATCCAGCTCGACGCTGAATCTCCGGCGATACCAGGCTGCAGCCGCATTGATGAACTCAGGACACCCGTAATCGGACTCATCATAGCGGTGAGTAGCCGGGTTGTTAGCCGCTTCCCCCAGCCTGTCGATAATCGGCTGCGGCGTCGGCTGGTCCGGGTCTCCGATCCCAAAGTCTATGAGGTCCCGGCCCTCCGCAATCGCCTTGGCTTTGAGCTGGGCCATCTCGACAAAAAGGTACGGCGGTATCGCGTCAAGCCTGTCTGCATATCGAACCAAGATTGTTCATCCTCCTCTGGTGGACTACGGAAACTTGGCAAAAAGCGGAGGGGAGTCTCCCTCCGCCCGGCGTGCTGTCCAAGTTCTACTCAGCGCTAAACGCCAATGCTCCCAGTGAAGACCTCCTCGGCCGGGCCGGTCATATAGACGGCGCCGTCCTCGCGCCAATCAACGAGCAGGTCGCCGCCGGTGAGATACACTGTCGCCTTCCGCCCCACCTTGCCGTTCAGGACGCCGGCGACTACCGACGCGCAGGCGCCGGTCCCACACGCAAGAGTGATTCCCGCGCCTCTTTCCCAGACATCCACCTGCAATTCATGGTCGCTGACGACCCGGGCAAATTCGACATTTGTCCTACTCGGGAACGCCGGGTGGTTTTCGATCTTTGGCCCCAGGCTTTCAAGCGTGGAGCGGTCCACAGGGGCACCATTCGACCCTGCGAGTATGACACAGTGGGGATTCCCCATTGATACGCACGTGATGCTGAACTGCGTGCCATCAACTTCCAGCGGGCGTGAGATCACTCTGCCATCAAAACCCGAAACCGGAATCTCCTCCGCCTCCAGGCGAGGCACGCCCATGTCCACGGTGAATCCAACGCCGCATCCTTCCCCCCGGACGATACCGATCGGCTTCACGCCCGCCAATGTCTCAACGGCCACCGACTCTCCGGCCAATCCGCGATCGAACAGGTATCTAGCGAGGCAGCGAATCCCGTTTCCGCACATCTCCGCCTCACTGCCGTCGGAATTGATCGTGCGCATGCGGAAGTCGGCGCGCTCCGAAGGCAATATCAGAATGAGACCATCGCCGCCGATGCCGAAGTTCCTGTCGCACAGGCGAACAGCCAGGCGCGCTAGGTTCGTGTCTCCCAGATTACCGCGCAAGCAATCAATAATGATGAAGTCATTCCCTATGCCATGCGCCTTTGTGAACTCAAGCTCCTTCATCTTTCTCTTCAGCCGGCTCTTCCCTTGCAACTTCCTGCAGCGGTATGCTTATCTGTCTGGAGGGAACTACGGAAGCGATCGCGTGCTTGTAAACCATTTGCGTCGGCTTCCCCGGGCTATCCAGGAGAACCGTAAAAGGATCAAAACCCCTGATCAGCCCTTTGAGTTGGACGCCACCGGTCAAGTAGATCGTAACCGGGACGTGTTCTTTACGTACTTGGTTCAGGAATAAGTCCTGAAGATTTACCTGCGTCTTATTCATCCGACCAGCCCTCCACGCATATTGTCCAACGCATTGTCCTTGGAATCATGCCTTTTCCCCAGCAGACTCGCAAGTTCCGCGGCCACATCAGGCGCACCGCGCCCTTCCACATCAATCCAGCGAATTCTCGGGTCTGCCCGAAACCACGTGAGCTGTCTCTTGGCAAACCGCCGCGTATCCCGCTTCAGTAGGCGGATCGCGGTCTCGAGGTCGCAATCCCCCAGCAAATACCCCGCAATCTGCTTATACCCCAATCCCTTCATCGAGGACAAATCAGGAGAGTACCCCTCATTGAAAAGCCCGCGGACCTCCTCGACCAGTCCCGCATCAATCTGCTGATCCACCCTCTGCTCAATGTTACTGTACAAGGCCGAACGGCTCATACTCAGGGCAAAGAGGGCTGCGTGATAGGCTGCCTCCGTCGTCCCAGCCGTCGTGTGGAAATGGGAGATCGGCAGGCCGGTCAGCATGTGGACTTCGAGCGCCCGGATGATTCTCTTCAGGTCCTTTGGATGAAGGCGTTCGGCAGTGATGGAATCAACCGCTCTCAGGCGCTCCAACAGACGCTCGCCTCCGAACTCCGCCGCCTCGGCCCTCAAACGCTCCCGCAGCTCGCGGTCGGGAGCCACAGCCGGGATATTCAATCCGCCGGCGACAGCCTTGACGTACAGACCCGTTCCCCCTACGAGCAGCGGGACCTTCCCACGGCTCAATACGTCAGCTATTGCCCCCTCCGCAAAGCGCTTGAACTCAGCAACGCTGAATTCCTCGTCGGGACGCACCACGTCAATCAGGTGGAACCTCACCGCCGCCCGCTGTTCGGTCGTGGGCTTCGCAGTGCCGATATCCATACCCTTGTAGACCGCCATCGAGTCCGCGGAGACGATCTCGCCATCGAGCCTCTTCGCCAACTCTACTCCCACAGCGGTCTTGCCGGTCGCGGTCGGCCCGACGATTCCGACTAGAGTGCCGTGCATGTACTGTGTTCCCAGCCGCCTTGTCTGAAAAGCCACGCTCGGCCAATTGCGTAGAGTATAGCACAATCCTAACGGCGCCGCAAGCAGCCCCGCTTTGTATACGATCAAGAGCTGGACGGCTGCAGGCATGGCGCTGTATAATGTCGAGGTAGGCTCCGGTTGGGAGTCTACCTCGAATCTGTGTACGGAGACGCG
>Ga0307380_10001399_pt1 | contig 35391 bp, 30 predicted proteins | sample UN3MG_FD_202239 | JGI IMG/M metagenome (GOLD analysis project Ga0307380, IMG submission 202239) | Soil microbial communities from Risofladan, Vaasa, Finland - UN-3 | ecosystem: Environmental > Terrestrial > Soil > Coastal area > Acid sulfate soil | place: Finland: Risofladan, Vaasa | collected...
TCCTCTACGATCAGTATTTTCTTCATGTCTTTGGAAATATGAGACTCACAACGCTTCCTTCCCCGGGAAGGCTTTTGATCCTTACTTCTCCTTTGTGGGCCTCCATTATGTATTTTACGACTCTCAACCCCAAACCCACGCCATTTGGACTTTTCTGTATAGCTTCTGGAGAACGGAAAAAATCATCAAAGATCTTTTTCTGGTCTTCTTTGGAGATCCCGATTCCCTGATCCTGGATTTGGATCTCAATGTCGCCTTTGTTTTCTACAAGCCGAACAGTTATCTCCCCTTCGTCATGCGAATACTTTATAGCATTGTCTATGAGATTAGTCAAAGCTTGCTTGATGGCATCTCTGTCGATTTTTAACGTTATAACCTTTTCAGGAAGGTCTTTATGGAGCACGATCCCTTCCTTGAAGAGATCCCCATGGAACAGGGCAATGGCTTCCTCGACAAGGGGCTGGATGTCTTCCCGTGAAAAGCGGTATGTTTTCACATTCTGTTCGATCTTTCCAATATCCAAGATGTTGTGCACAAATCGAGTGAGCCTTGAGCACTCATCTGCCATAACACCTAATAGCTCTTCCTCTTTGGCTTTATCTTTAACTCTTCCGTCCTGTAGCATTTCCGAAAGACTATGAATGGAACTCAAAGGCGTCCTTAATTCGTGTGAGACAGTTGCAATGAATTCAGTCTTCATCTGGCTGAGCTCATCAAGTTTTTGTTTCTCTGCGCGTTCAAGAATAACTTCTTCCTGGAGTATGATCCTTTCCAGATTCAGAGCCAATCCGTTAGCCATACTTAGGAGCAAATCTAGGTCTTCAGGCGAGTATCTTTCTCCGGATTTCTTTTTCCCCAATAACAGAAAACCCTCTAAAGCCATGAATTTGAAGGGCAGGGATATGACCGCCTCCAAGCCAGATTTAGCTAATATCAATTCGTTGGAAAAATCTATCCCTTCTTCCATACGCACAGCCCCGCTCTTTGCGGATATGCTACTCCTTTCAAAAACTTCGGTCGGCAACAGGTCGAGCTTTTTTCCGCCATCTTTCGTGATTATCGGGATTTTTCTATTGTCCTGCACTGAATAAACTAGAATCCCCAAGGATTCGAGAGGCAATGTCTTCTCCACCTTTGTTAAAAAGTACTCCACAAGATGGTCCTTGTCGGCCATCCTATGTGCTTTTTCATTAAAACTCCGGTTACTCTCTCGATAGTCAAAACTGACTCGGAAAAAAGACTTATCCACAAAATGCTGGATCTTCCTCCGTGCAGGATGGAAAGCTGCCGCTGCAGCAAGGGCAGCAATGGCTGCTACCACAACTTCATGGATATTTGCCAGCCGAGAGACAAATTCATGCAGAAAACGGACGGAAAACAGATAAACCGTCACAGTGAAGATCGTTAAAAAGGAATAAACCAGACTTCTGTTGATGATGAGTTCAATATCCATCAACTTAAATCGGATGATCGCAAACGCAACGGCCAGCGGGAGAAAGATAAAAAAGACATTCGAGAACTCATCTGAAATAAGAGGAGTGCTCTTGAACAGTTGAGGTAATTGGTACAAAAGGATAAAGGGACCAAGCCCGACAAATAGACCGAAAAAGATCCATTTGATCTGCGCCCGTTCCTCTATCATAGAAGCTCTCCTGAACCCAGAGACAAGCAGAAAGACAGTTCCTGTGACATAGAGAACCGTGTAAAAGCGAAATATATAGTATACAGCTTGATAATATCTGTAGTAAACGATGGAAGAATGAAAAACGGAATACAGAAATAGAAAAATTAGGGCACTGGCAAAAAGAAAAGCTGGCAAATAGATAAAAATCACACTCTTCTTTACATCTCTCTTTGTTAATTTTAGGGTAAAATGCAGCAGCAGGGCTGGAGCCAGCGGATAGAGAAGATAATACAACACTCCCGGCAAAACAGAGATCCACGCATCCTTAGGACTGTAAAATCCTTGGTTGATAATGGTCGCTGATGAGAACGCCACAATAGCAAAGAAAAAAATCTGTGCCATAAGATCATCCTGACGCAGAATGATCACCACAATTCCGATCGTGAAAAAGGTTAAACCGATGATGAGGTAAATGATGAGATATGGCTCTTGAGAATAAAAGGCAACAAGCTGGACTTCTCTTTGTTGAAGAGCTCCATCTGTTTCATAGAGGACCTGAATTAGGTCTCCGATCGATCTCTGACTCAGGACAAATTCTACATCTTTGTCCGCTAAAATCTCGGTTTGGTCCAACCGTTTGATGGATGATTGAGGGATATCCTTGGGTATCCAGGGCCTCTGGCGCAATCGAGTAAAGCCATAGACGCTTATCGCTATGACAAAAACACCCAGGATCAGATAGCCGAAAATTCGCGCTCTTATCATGGATACATCTCCCCTTGTCCTCAAAGAATATAACACATTTATGGAGGGCTGAGAAGATAGGAAGACATGGGAGTGACCTCTCAGACAGAGCCCTTTTTAACTGTTGAAATTGACCTCGATCTCGCGGATGAAGCGAAGCAAACTTATCCCCGCTATGTGCCGGATTGATCTCATACTACTTTTTCTGTGCGCCGGAAACGAGAACGGCAAGGCTCTTGAACCTGTCCGAAGGGAGTATTTTCGCTTTGCGGACTGAATCCAAGCCTGTGGACCTTCCAAATAGAGTTTTTTCGTATGCCACATCATCAAGGGCTTGGAATTCCTTATACTGCGAGTAATCAACATACTCAAGTTCTCTAAGAGTTTGGATCATGGCAAGAGTGCTCACTCCAAAATATCGCTTGAGATAAACGACGTCTTCGAACTCTAAGCGAGCCGATCTCATGTCTTTTTCGATAATGGCTTTTACTTTTGTAGGAGGCATTAAAAAGCGTCGGGCAAATGTCTGGGCGAATTTTTCGCGAGGGTGGTAAAGAGAAACATATTCCTCCATAAAAACATCGGGATTGTCAATAATAGGATCTGTGTATCGATCTCTGAGATAGTGATAATACTCGTGAGCAGCCGTAAAGATCTGTTCTCCTTCCGACAGGTTCTTGTTTATCAGAGCAAAGGCTGCCTCTTTAATCTCAAAATAGATGAATATTCCGGATATCTTGCATTCTTCGGAGATAGACTGTCTGTAAACACGTAATCCATTCATCTCAACGAGTAAAAAGATATTTCTGATCGGCGAATCTCCCAATCCGAGTCTCCTGCGTTCCTCGATTGCTAGCCTATCTGGACTGAGGTGAGAATATGCAGGTGCCAGTTCCAGTCTTCGTCCTGCAGCCTCCTCCAAATTGATGTAATCATCACAATATTTTTTAAATTTTTTGAGCTCTGATTTAGCTTGTGTATTTATGGTCTTCTGACTAAAAAGTCCTTCAAAGGCCGTCTCTCTCTCTCGTATAAAATATGAGATATCTTTTTTAAGAAACTCGGCGATACTCTTTAGAGAGTCCAGGCTTGGCATCCTCTTGCCTAGCTCTAGCAGCGAGATAAACTCGCTGGACAATCCCACAGCTCTGGCAAGATCCTCCTGAGTGAGCCCAAGATTTTCTCTCTCGATCCTAAGTTTTATTCCTAAAATTCCCAGCATTTTTTCACCCCATCCAAAGAGTACTCCATTTATAACTGGTAGTTAGACGAAAGTCAATATGGGGTAAAAAATATAACTGTCGGTCATATAACATGCAGAATCCACGAAATTACTTTTGACTTTCATTCTTTTCTTTGCTATAAATTTTATGGGGTAGACGTACAATAACCTTAGTTTTGGTTTGGGAAGGAGCAGCATGGACTCAATCAAAACGATCAACAGTGACTTTTTTAAGAACATCGTCGAATATCTGAACGATGGCGTCGCTCTTCTAGATTCTCAACGCAAAATCTTTTTCTGGAATCAAGGAGCTGTGGGCATAACTGGATTCACAAAAGCGGAGATTCTGGGGCAAAGATGCTTCGAGAACATCCTGATCCCTTCAGATAATGGTGACCTACAGATTTGCAAAAATGACTGCCCTGTGGAAAAAACAATGCGTGATGGTAAAATGCGCAGCCTCGAAGCTTTCATTCACCATAAAGAAGGCTATCGTCTTCCCGTGTTTATGCGCATTATGCCCATCACGGATTCAGATCAGAAGGTCGTTGGCGCCGTTGAAACTTTCTATGATACCTCTCCAAGAGTCCTCATCCCACAGAAAACCCAAGAACTCAGAAAAATGGGCCTCCTCGACCCTCTCACAGAGCTGGGTAATAAAGCCTATTTGGAAGCTCAGATCATACTCAAGCTGGAGGAGATGAATAAACACCATTTTTCTTTGGGTATTCTTCTTATCGATATCGATCACTTCAACGCTACAAACGAGACACATGGCACTGTCGTAGGAGATAAGATACTGCGTATGGTCGCTCGAACCCTTTCCAACAACATACGCTTCTATGATATTGTCGGACGCTGGGCTGGAGAACAGTATCTTGTCATTATCTATAACATCCAGGAAACAAAGCTAGACCTTGTGTCGAACAAACTTCGTCTTCTGATCTCCCAGTCGAATATCCAAGTGGGGACAAAACTTCTTTCTGTTACAGTCTCTATAGGAGCTACTGTTGCAGGATTACGCGATAACACAAGAACGATCATGGACCGCGTTGACAGATTGATGCGCCACAGCAAAAAAGAAGGCCGTAATAGAGTCTCCACAACATTCGAAGATTGACAAAAATCTCATTAAGGAATCACCTTACTCCCGAAAATAGATTACACGCCTTACCTTGTTTTGTTAAAATCTTGTTTTTCCCAGAAAAAGAATAAATAACATAATTTGGACCTGCAATGAAACAAAAAACTGTCGTGGCGTTCATGTTACTGTCTTTTTTTGTGATGATTCCTCTCCCCAGTTATGCAAAAGAGGACTTTTTAAAGAAGGCCCAAAAAAGCATGGATCTTATGGATTATGACCAGGCCATCTATTACTACGAACAAGCTCTGATCGAAAATCCTGCGATGCCGGAAATCAGGCCACGAATGGGCTTCTGCTACTTCCGAACGGGAAAATATGAAGATGTTGTAAGAGTCTGTCAGGATGAGCTTGCTTATTTCCCCGGGAGTTTACAATCGCATATCCTATTGTCCTATGTGTATTTTCATCAGGGTAGAAGTGAGGAGATGGTCGCGGCTTGTAAAGCTTATCACACTGCATTGGAACAATATTGCATGGGAGAAGAACAAAAATTGGGGAAAGAGTTTAAAATACGGCAGGGCAGTCAATGGAGGTTATCCAAAGAGAACTTAGAAGTCATGCGCAAGAAGATCCTCGAGAGATACTTTAATCTGGGTCTTCCCTACTTTATTCTTGGAATCCATTACAAAAAGAACTTGAAATTTGATAAGGCTTCTCAAAATATCCAACAAGCGATTATCTGGGAGTATGACCCCGTAGAATGCCACACACAACTCATTGACATCGAGCTCTTCCAAAACAATTGGGATCTTGCACTGGAAAAAGCCAGAGACGCACAGCATGCTGTTGGCTCTCAAGCCGAGTTCTATTTTCTTATGGGCTATTCCTACTATCAAATGGGTCATATGGACAAATCAAAGACCTGCTTTTTGAACGCCTTCGACTTAAAACCCTATGTGACAGAAACACTGAAAAATCTTGCAAAAGTCCACCTCGTGATGGGGAACTTCCAAGAAGCCACAAGGATTTTTAAACAAATTATGAAGGTCTCGCCATTCGAATACAATGTGCAATTCCTTCTTGAACGGGCTATGAACAAACAGCGTGTGATAAAACCAGCGCAGAGGCCCGAAGTCTCTAAAAACATATCTGAACGGCCATCATTGAAGTACACATACTCCTTTGAGACAGATATCGAATCTGTGACCAATCTCATCAATAGCGCCGCACTGACACTTTTGCGAAAAGGCCGGTTGGATGACGCTATAGTCATGACTGAGAGTTTTTTGGAGCTCCACAGAGCGTCACCAGAACTGAACTATAATCTCGCTCACTTTTACAACATTAAAAACAATCTTGATAATGCTCTCAAATATGCATGGAATTCAGCGGAACTTAAAGAGAATTTCAAGGATGCTTATGACCTTATCGGCAACATCTTTTTTAAAATGGAGGACTTCGATAACTCCATCAAAGTATACCTCAGGGTGATTGCCATAGACTCAAAGGATGCCATGAGTCACTACAATCTGGGATGCGTCTTTTCTGCCAAAGGAGAGGTGGATAAAGCAGAAGAGAGTTGGTTGAACGCCATCCGTTATGAACAGAGCAAAAGAATCAAAAATAGAGACGAGATCTCTGATGATGAACTCTCTTTTTCTCTTGTGGTGGTGGGAAGACGTGTGGCCGCCAAATCATACACGGCTCTGGGTCATCTCTACAAAAGCCAGAAAATGTGGGAAAAAGCTTTAGAACAATTCCAATTAGCGTTGGAATCGGAACCCAACCGATCCGAACTCCATTACGAGATCGGAATGATCCACATAGAGAGAGGCAATATTCCGGAAGCGAAAAAATCCTTGGAAAAATACGTGTATTTCGGTGGGGTAAAAGAGCAGGAAGTCATGCAACTTCTAGATGATCTCAAAACAAAGAAACAGTCCTTATAAGATATTTGACAACTTAGCTCCAGTTTTGCTTTAATCTAGAGACGCCGAGATGCTGTTGAACGACAATCCAAACTTGGAAAGATGGATATCTATGTTCATGAAGGAAAAGATCTATCCAATTTCCTTCTTTATTCATTGACTAAAAATATAGGCCTATATCTCTATAGATTCGCAATATTAAAAAAATACGGAGTAGACGGTAATTCATGTAAGGGAAGACAGGAATAATGAGTAAGGAAAATGCCTTTCACGACCTTTTCATGACCATGAAGGTCTCTCTAAAAAACGCGGCTATTTACAACCAGGATCACCCCGCTTTCCAAAAAGCTGTCACCGAGGTGAAAGAAAAGATCGATGCCCTCTTTGAATACATGAGTCCCATAGAAATCAGCTTTTCACCCCATGCACTTCTTGTCGAGGATAAGTTTTGGGATGAGGAGAAGATGTACAAGGAATTGGGACGTACATTCCACTTCCGAAAGGTAAAAAAAATCAAGGTCAGCAGAGGCGTCACTTTGCCTGAACTGATGGTGTTTATGTCCCACATTTCGCTAACCCCAAGGGATATTTTCAAAAAGGGAGGAATAGAAGTCATTCTTCATGACCAAAACATCTCTCATATAACGGTTGAAGAGCTCGATTACTCCCAGCTCCTTCAGGGGGAGGGAGAAGAGGTGAAGGATGTCTGGTCTTACCTCCTCCAAGAAGCTGTCGAGCAGGAAGACAAAGAGAAATTGATGGAAGTGGCAGATAGCTTCGAAAAAGTCATCAAAGATTTTGAGCCCGGGGAATTTCTCGAAGATAAAGAATTCAGCGAAAATTTTATCCGTTTTTTCGATTATCTCAAACTGAACGAAGAAAAAAAATACCGGAAATGCGCCAAAAATCTGATTAAGACCGTTGTCAAGAAAAAAGAGGACATTAAAGACGAAGAAAAACTGAAAAATATCAAGGCCATTATCACAGACCTCAAAGAAGAAGACCTTGCGACTTCTCTATGGGATGAGCTCATCTATGACGACAACTTTGATTCATTAAGTTTTAGCATTTTTTCTAAACTGATCGAAAGAGATAAACACGAAAAGGTAGCCTCATCTCTCTCAGAGATCTTCAAGCAGGATGACGCGCTAAAGGAAGACCCCCAAGCCGAGGAAAAGATCAAAGAGCTGCTCTCTGGCACCACAAGCACTATGATGTCGGAAATATACAGGAAAACTCTCACTTCTTTTTTAAAAGACATATCTTACGAGACGAAACTCACTTTTGACCATACTCTCCTCCAAAAAAACTATCGTTACATTCTTCTTAATCTGCTGAAAAAAGATTTATCCCTGGAAAATGTCACAGAAACAATTGTGAATATCTTCGGCGACTGGGAGACCATCAAAGAACAGAAGGATCTGGAATACTTAAGATACGTTTTCGAGGTACTTTATGAAAAGGACAAAGAGATCCTTGCGGACTCCAAAATCAAATTGTACATCTCAAAGATGGTGGGATTTGTGGAACACTCCATTCTTGAAGGCGAGATCTTGCTTGAATTTGACTATTTTATCGAGAACTTGAAAGAAAGCACGCTGGATGTCAACACCTACCTTGAAAGGATATTTACGGACGGAAGGATATCTCCCTATATCTTGAAGGCGTTCTTCAAGTTTTTCAAAGAATATCTATTCTACTTCAACCTGAACCTCGACCAGAACTCATCGGACATTAAATTCCTTGAGAAGATGATCAAAAATCTACAGGATATCGATACCCCCATATCGCTGATCACTCTAAAAAATATTTATCTATCAGCAAGTGCAACCACAAAATACAGAGTTTTAAGAGCCATGCACAAGCTCACCGAAAGCGATGAAAAGTTTCTTTTTCCCATCCTCAAAGGCAAAGAGCCCGCACTCAAAGCAGAAGCCCTCATCCTCCTTATGAGAGATCAGCGGACGAAACGGTTGGCTTTTGAAACACTCTTCCAGATTTCCTCAATCTACGGTTTCAGGAACAAGCTCCTAAGGGAACACATAAAGATCATTGAGGACAAAGACCTGAAAGAAGCTAAGCTTTACCTGGAAGAATTCAGCAAACGACGCGGTTTTTGGAATAGAAATCTAAGAGAGGAATCTTTACGCGTTTTGGAGAAATGGAATGCTGAACAAAATTAAAGTGACTCTCATCCACCTGCTTTCCGCAATTCAGACAGGGAAGATCTATTCGCCAGAACATCCAAAATTTCACGAATTCATCGAACAATCCCATAACAGCCTTCAAGAGGTGTTGAAAGAGAAAAAGGAGTTAGTGATCGGCATTGTCGAGGATGAATTGGCATGGGAGGATGAGATATTCTTTGATCTGAGCCAGAAACTAAGATCCTTAGTACTCTACCTGCAAGAAAGAGGTATCGAACGGATCTACTTTAACCAATCTCTCAATAAGAATGAGCTTGAAAAATTCATCACATTCCTCATCACTCCTAAGGTTGATTTCCCTAAAGACCCCCTTGAGTATCTATCTGCACAGGGAGTCAAGAACATTCGTGTAGGTAAGATCAGAACACTGGCCGATAACCAGAAAGAAAAATCGAAAACCTCTGTTGAACGGATCAAACAATATGAAAATTCTCTGAAGATCGTCTCTCAATCTTTCGATAAGCTCTTGAACGAAGAAGATATCGATTACCCGGACCTGCGGTTTAACATCCTCAATGTGATGGAAAATTTCATGGGACGCCATCAGGAGCTTTTAAACCTGATGTCCGTCAAGAAAAAAGACCTAGTGACATTTGTCCATCTTCTTAACGTATCGATCCTCTCTATGTACATCGCCTCAAAACTGGAATTCTCCAAGGATGATGTCCTGGATCTCGGGATCGCGGCTCTTTTCCATGACATCGGCAAGATATCCATCTCCCTCCGGATCCTAAAAAAGAAATCAAAACTGGCCGAGGATGAGTTCCTCAAAATTCAGGATCATACGATCTTGGGCACGAAGATTTTGACAAGATACATCGACATGTTGGGAATATTACCTATAGTTGTCTCATTCGAGCATCATATGAGATATGACCTGAAAGGTTATCCAAAAGTGGATTTCCCACACACACCGCATCTCGCCTCCTATATCGTATCGCTCTGTGATGTCTATGATGCACTCACGCAGAGAAGGACATATAAAAAAGACTATCCCCCGATCGAAATTTACAACTTGATGATAAAAGAAAAAGGAAAACTCTTTGACCCGAAACTCTTGACAAAGTTTTTCAAGATCATGGGTGTCTGGCCAATCGGAACGATCGTGTCACTCAGCAATCGCAGCATAGCTATCGTCAGAGAAGCGAATGAACGAGATGTCTTCCGCCCCGTCGTTGAAGTGATCTCACCGAAGAATCGGAAGGGCACGATAGACTTGTTGAAGAACAATGACATCTCCATAAAAAAATCTCTCAATCCCTTTTCCGAGGGAAAAAAATATCTTGATATCCTTGAGGCCGATTCACCATAATTCCATAGCCCCATGACTTCGCTAAACACACTTGAGTTTCAGAAGTGATAGAGGATCGCACACAACATAAGGGAGATCCAAATGAATGGTCCCAAGCCACGACCGATATATGCTAACCTCGAGAAAGTGGAAACCGACCAAATATGGTATGAAGTCTACAAGTTGACAGAAGATACATATGCCATCTACGAACCCTTTCAATTTGAGGAAGCTATCTGCTATTTGGCCATTGGGAACGAGAAAGGTGTTTTGATCGATACGGGCACTGGATTGGGTGACCTGAAGAGACTCGTCGGTGAGCTAACAGACCTCCCTGTTTCAGTCATCAACACCCACACCCACTGGGATCACATTGGGGCAAACTCTCAATTTGACGACATAGCCTGCTATAATCATCCCGAATGTACAGGAAAGTTGACAGAGGGCTGCGCAGATATCATTTTGATGGATTCGATATCCTCATCCGGTCAGACCAGATCACACAATATTAATAAAACTAAACGTATACTTGATGTGTTCTGATATTGAACGCTGTTTAAAAATCGAACACTCATATTCAGCAAACTTCTAAATTCTTCCCTGAAAGCAATAGAAAAAAGACTGGCATGAACTTTGCATTAGAATCTCTCGAAATCTCCTCTCATATAATTGGCTGCTCACTCAGATTGGAGGGACAGAATGAAAAAACAGATCTTTTGCCAGTGCGACAGATGTATCGGAATTATGCCCTGCAAAGCTCTCAAAGATGGCAGGATTATATGCGAATGTTGCAAAGACGAGGTGTCTCACATCCGTCTCAAGCATATTTCCTCAGGGATGGAACCTTCTTACAGAGAGCAACACGTCTGAAAGCCTGACGTTCGTAAGATATTTACTAATCGAGATCCGGCATAGATAGGATCTTGAATTTTTTCTTCAGCTTGACTTCCCCTATTTCGAGAATCGCCAAATAATCACGAGGGGAACTCAATTTCCCTTGAGGTCCCCGGAATCGTGAGAAACGATCCTGAGCTATTTTTTCCTCATCGGTCAGTGGTTTTCTCATATCCCAAATGACACAGTTGATTCCAGCCTTTTTCTTCCCATCAAGATCACAAATCTTCTCTCCATAGGCATCAGTAATTGTGATCTGGATGTCGTCAGAAACGTTTTCCCTTAGATAATAATTTATTGCTATACCCGCAAGTTGATTGTTTGCGGTAAAATGTCTGTGTCCCTGGAAACTCGATCCCCTCATCAAAATCCACTGGATCGTGGATTTTATGTCGAAGAGATAGATATTCTTGGCTAGAGCCTTACTGATATTCCCCCTCCCAGCGATCTTTTTTGCATCGTTCGTCGTCAAATCAGGACTGATTATCTGCCAATTATTACCTTTGTCCATCGAACGGAAGAGCACGTTACCGCCGAAATATATGATTTTACTGTTATGAGGAGAAATATGTATCGGTGAATTCCAGTTAAAACGAAACTCTGGATACCCTTTTTGTCGTTGAGGAAGTATATTCTGTCTTATTCCCGTTTTCTGGTCAACGCGCTGTATGTTTCCGAATTGAGACTCATTGTACAGCCAACGGTTATCGTTCGGGTGGACCTGACGGATTCTAAAATTCTTCCACATACATTTCATTAGAATTTTTCTGGAATAAAGGACGTGGATTTTATACAATAAATACCCCTGTTACACAGAAAAGAGACATCCGGAAGTATTGGATATATACTGTACTTCCGACTAAAATTGAGGAGATCACATAAAAAGACGGGAGGCAATTATCAGTCTCGGCTGTATGGCCATTATAGGCCCCAGCCTATTTTCATGCAAAGAAAGGAGTGACACCATGAAACAAGAAATCAATACCCAGAATGCCCCTAAAGCCATAGGCCCATATTCGCAGGGGATCATTGCCAATGGATTTGTCTTCGCTTCCGGCCAAATTCCTCTCGACCCTGCTACAGGAGAGCTGAACATCGGATCTGTGGAAGAGCAAGCCCATCTAGCCCTCACCAATCTCAAAGCTGTTATCGAAGCATCGGGCAGCTCTATGGACTTGGTCGTCAAATGCACCGTATTCCTCCAGAACATGGATGATTATGGAGCAGTGAACGCCATCTATGGCGAATATTTCAAATCCCCTTACCCTGCCCGGGCGGCTATCCAAGTAGCCCGATTGCCCAAGGACGTAAAAGTCGAAATTGAAGCGATCGCTATCCTTTAGAATAGGTAAGTTTTATGCCGATTTATGAGTTTTCTTGCAACACATGCGGGTCCTCTTTCGAAACCCTCAGTTCTATTGGAGGTGAAAAAGACGTCGTCTGTGTGGAGTGCGGGAGCAAGGATATCCATAAACTCATCTCCTCCTTTGGAATCGGAGGAGGAGGCGACCGTGTAAAATCTTCTTCGGCAAGCTGCAATTCTTGCTCTGCCACCTCATGTGACACATGCAAATAGATCCATCCATATGAAAAACGCTGTACGCATCGGTGTAGACACAGGCGGCACTTTTACAGATATTTTCATAGAAAATAACGGCTGTGTTGAAATCAAGAAGATCCCCTCCACTCCTGAAAGTCCCTCTCTTGCTATCCTTGAAGGCATTAATCCCTTTTTAAAATCCAAAACAGCTCCCTTCATCATCCACGGAACAACTGTCGCTACAAACTCCCTCCTGGAGAATAAGGGCGGCCGGGTCGCTCTCATCACGACTAAGGGTTTTGAAGATGTTCTCTTCATAGGACGTCAGACCAGGAACCGGCTTTACAGCCTCGATGGAGAAAATAGGACTCCCCTCCTGCCAAAAAAACACTGTTTTGGTGTGGAGGAAAGAATCCTTGCTGACGGAACCGTAGAAAATGATCTCTCCCTCCATGATCTGGAGAAAATTTGCGAAAAGATTCAAAAACTGAAGATAGATGTGGTCGCGGTAAGCCTGATCCATTCCTATACAAATCCCATCCATGAAAGGATCATCGCTAAAATCTTAAATAGAGAAAAACTTTTAACATCGATCTCGAGCCAAATCCTGCCTGAATACAGGGAATATGAGAGAACATTGGTGACTACTGTCAATGCCTATCTTATGCCTGTCATAAGTCGGTATCTGACAGAACTTGGAAACCGATTGAAGGGTGCCAAACTCAGGATCATGCAGTCAAACGAAGGGTATATCCTGCCATCGACTGCCAAAAAGGAGCCGCTTCGCACAGCACTTTCAGGCCCAGCAGGAGGAGTTGTAGCAGCGCATTATCTTGGAAAATCCGCGGGATTCCGGAATCTGATCACATTCGACATGGGGGGCACATCATCGGATGTGTCGCTCGTCAATCAAACGATCAGCAGAACAAAAGAGAGCAAGATCGGGGAATTTCCCATTCGTTTACCCATGATCGACATTCACTCCGTAGGAGCTGGGGGAGGATCCATCGCCTACCTCGATGGAGGGGGAGTTCTGCGTGTGGGGCCTCAAAGCGCCGGCGCAGTCCCAGGTCCCGCATGTTATGGGAAAGGGCATGTTCCCACTGTTACCGATGCCAACCTCGTCCTTGGACGTTTGACTCCCGATTATTTTCTGGGTGGACAGATGGAAATATTCCCCGAAAAAAGCGTAGCCGTTATCACTAAGCTCGCGCTGAAAATAAAAAAATCTCTGCGGGAAACTGCACAGGGGATCATCACGATCGCCAATGCTAATATGGAAAAGGCGATCCGGGTGATCTCCATTGAACGAGGATTCGATCCCAGGAATTTTGCCCTCTTCTCCTTTGGAGGTGCAGGAGGAATGCACGCTGTGGAGATCGCCATGCAGCTCGGTATAAAAAAAATCATCATCCCCAAGAATGCTGGCGTTCTCTCCGCCCTAGGTCTTCTGCTGGCGGATTCCATAAAAGACTACTCTGCATCTGTGCTCAAACCCACGAGTGAAGTCAAAAAATCAGAGCTCAACCAACTCTATCGATCCCTCGAACGAAATGGTGTCAGGGACATGAAAAAGGAGGGATTCGCCGAAAAGGATCTCTGCACTCATTTGTCCTTGGACCTCAGGTATTCGGGACAATCCTACGAGATCACGATTCCAACATCCAAAATTGATATCGATAAATCCGTATATGCTTCCAAATTTCATAGGGCTCACCAAAAACTCTATTCCTACCATCACCCGGACAGAACTGTGGAGATCGTCAACATCCGCTTAAAGATTGTAGGCCCATCGAGAAAGATAAAACTCAAAAAGTTTCCGTTAGGGGGCGAAGACCCTCAAAAAGCTTTTATGAAGGAACAGGAGTTGTTCTTTCATGGAAAAAAATACACTGCAGCCGTTTATGACCGGTTGGCCCTGGTACCGGAAAATGTGATCCATGGGCCTGCGCTTGTTCTCGATTACGAATCCACAACGTTCCTCCCCCCATCTCACGCTCTCAAAGTAGACCACTTTTTGAATTTGATCATCAAACGGAAAGGTCCAGAGAATGGATAAATTCGATCCTATCGAGCTCGAACTTTTTAAGAATATCTTCATCTCGATTTCCGAAGAGATGGGAGCTGTATTGGGGCGTACAGCTCTATCTCCCAACATCAAGGAGAGAAAAGATTTCTCATGCTCTTTATTCAATCGGAAGGGAGAGACTTTTGCCCAGGGTTCTCATATTCCCGTACATCTTGGCGCCATGCCTCTTTCCGTTCAGGCATCACTCCGATCTTTGGACTACCATGAGGGAGATCTGGTCATTCTTAACGATCCATACAGAGGTGGAACCCATCTGCCCGATATCACGTGCATTTCACCCCTGTTCGTTGACGGAAAATTGAGCTTTTTTGTCGCTAACAGGGCCCATCATTCTGACATCGGAGGAATGACTCCGGGATCTATGCCACTGGCTTCTGAGATCTATCAAGAGGGATTGATTTTGCCGCCCTTGAAATTGATGGAGAAGGGGAAATTAAAATCTGATCTCCTCCAGTTGATTCTTGCAAATGTCCGAACGCCGGAAGAACGGGAAGGAGATCTGCTCGCTCAAGTGGCTGCCAACAATAAGGGGTTACAGAGGCTTAAAGAGGTCATTCACAAACACGGTCTTCGCAAGGTCCTTAGGTACGGTTCCTACATTCAAGATTATACTGAAAAGATCTTACGGGATACTCTGGAGCAGATCCCTGATGGCTCTTATATGTATGAGGATTTTATGGATGATGACGGAATTAGCCCGAGCCCAGTAAAGATCAGTGTCCTTTTAACGATCGCCAAGGATGAAGCCGTCATCGATTTCGAGGGCTCATCTCCTCAGACTGAGGGAGGGATCAATGCAAACCTCGCTGTCACCTCTTCAGCCGTTCTGTATGTGTTCCGATCTCTGATCGCGGAGGATATTCCTTTCAATACCGGCCTCTTCAGGCCGCTAACAATCAAAGTTCCACAAGGGTCTGTCGTTAACGCAAATTCACCTGCTGCCACAGCTGGAGGCAACGTGGAAACTTCACAGAGGATCGTCGATGTCCTCCTTGGTTGTCTGGCCCAAGCGGTACCGGAACGCATCCCTGCAGCAAGCTCCGGAACGATGAACAATGTGGCTTTTGGAGGGTTTGACCCACTAAGGAATGAAGCGTTCGCTTACTACGAGACCATCGGCGGTGGGATGGGCGCGAGTGCAACCAAGCGAGGACTTGACGGAGTTCACACGCATATGACAAATTCTCTCAATACACCGATTGAGGCGCTAGAGAACTATTTGCCCATCCTCATTCGCAGATACGCCCTTCGACAGAGATCTGGAGGGAAAGGCAGATATAGAGGTGGTAACGGTATTATCAGGGAGTATGAATTCACTGTCCCCACTCAGATCACCATCATTTCGGATAGACGCAGATTCTCCCCATACGGTCTTAAGGGCGGAAGTCATGGAAAAAAAGGGAAAAATGTTCTGCTCAGAGGGGGAAAAAAAATCCGGTTGAGTTCAAAGGCTAATCTCAAAGCAAAGCCCGGTGATAGACTTTTGATCGAGACTCCGGGTGGCGGTGGATATGGCCAAAACAAATAAGAAATTTTCCTTCGGACCCGGCTTTCTCGTAGCCGCAGCTTTTATCGGTCCCGGGACTGTAACCACATGCACATTAGCTGGAGCAAATTTTGGATTTGCTCTCATTTTTTCTCTACTATTCGCCGTACTCACGACACTCATTCTTCAGGAGATGACAGGGAGGTTGAGCCTTGCCTCCGGCAAAGATCTGGGCCAATCTCTCCGCGAATATCCACAAAATCGACGGACAAAAGCACTTTTTGTGCTGCTCACGCTTTCTTCCATCACCATCGGTTGTGCCGCTTACGAAGCCGGAAATATCATCGGTGGTTCCCTGGGGCTCGAGATGGTCACAGGAATTCCTCAGAAAATCTGGGTTGTGTTCATCTCCTTAGCGGCTGTATTCCTGCTCGGCCAAAAAAAATACCGCTTGGTGGAGCGGTTTCTGATCGTACTGGTGTTCATTATGAGCGCTTCCTTCCTGTCCACAGCGATTATCATGAAACCTGATATAGGCGCTGTTCTCAGAGGTTTTCTTCCATCTTTTCCCGACAATTCACTTTTTCTAGTACTGGCCTTGGTGGGAACGACAGTTGTACCCTACAATCTTTTTCTCCACTCTTCGGCGGTTAAGGAAAAATGGAGATCCATAGAACGTTTAAAAGATGTGCGAAAGGATCTTGTAATCTCCATATCATTGGGAGGATTGATATCAATATCCATTGTCATTACATCTGCGGTGGCTTTTTATGCAAAAGGCATTGCCATTGAGAGCAGCGCCCAGATGGCTTCTCAGCTACAGCCGCTCTTTGGCTCTGTGGCCAATGCTCTCTTCGGGATAGGATTTTTTGCTGCAGGGATCAGCTCTGCTGTCACAGCTCCTTATGCTGCCGCCTTTGCAACCTCTGGTGCGCTGGGCTGGCAGGAAGGACAGAAATCTAAAAGATTCCACGCAGTCTGGCTAGGTGTCATCCTCGTTGGTCTCAGCGTATCCCTATTCAATTTCAATCCGATAGTCGTCATCGTTTTTGCCCAGGTGACCAATGGGCTCGTCCTTCCTGTCGCATCGATCTTCCTACTGATCGTGCTCAACAGCCGGAGGATTTTGGGTGATGCTGTCAACACTTGGAAGCAAAACTTCCTTGGTGGTGCCATCGTAGCAATCGTCTCTCTACTTGGCCTATGGAACATCTACAAGCTCTTGCTTTAATTCAGTTGTAGGGACCGTTTCCCAAACGGTCCGTTCGGGGAACGGACCCTACATCAGAGCAACGGTAAATTAGCCTGGATTATTCACGAGCTGATATCGCTGCAATGGCGAGGCAGTGGCCCCTGAAGCTGTAGTGAACTACCGCGAAGGGGTTACAACGAAGGCTTTGTAGTGAGATCAGTTCGCCCGAAGGGTAAAAAATGTCGATTATAGATGAAAATCGCATAGGAAATGCAGTGCCCTAATGAGTATTCCGAAAAAACAATGAAAATATCTCATATAAAGTCAATTATAATAAATATCGACATTTTTTATGAATGATTCAGGTAGATTATTGGAGGGCATAGTGGACTGCCGCTTGAGCATGCAGCGTGGTTGTATCATACAGAAAAATCTCATAGTCCTCTTGTTTGACGATTAGAGGGATCTCCGTACATCCCAAGATGATGCCCTCAGCACCTCGGGCCTCAAGGTTGGCGATAATGTTTTGAAATTTATCCTTGGAAATTGTCTTGATCGAACCCAAGCAGAGCTCGTCGTAAAGAATCGTGTGTATCGCAATTCGTTCCTCTTCTTCAGGGATGAGGACATCTATCCCATGGTTGTCTTTTAGTCGGCCCTTGTAAAAATCCTGTTCCATTGTGAATCTAGTTCCTAAAAGGCCCACGATCGTATGGCCCTTCTCCTTAATCTTTTCAGCCGTCACATCGGTAATATGCAACAAAGGGATTCGGATGTTTTTTTTGACATCTTCGGCCATCAAGTGCATCGTGTTCGTGCAGATGACCACAAAATCTGCACCCCCCTTTTCTACTCTTTGTGCAGCATCGATCATAATCCGAGTTGCATCCTCCCACCTTTCTTGATGCTGAAGCTCCTCGATCTCCTGAAAATCCACAGAGTACATCAAGCTTTTTGCCGAGTGGAATCCTCCGAGTTCTCTTTTTGCCGTTTCATTGATGATCCGGTAATATTCCAGGGATGATTCCCAGCTCATACCGCCTATAAGACCGATTGTTTTCAATTTATATCCTCGTCAAGTAAAATACAGAATGTATCCCAAAATCCGTGATGAATGACGTTCCGAGTGTTCCAATTGGTGATTTCGAAAACATGATGTATACTCGTGCCATCACGGTTTTTGGGATACTTATAAAAATACATCTGGATTTTAAGATAACAAAAATCGAAAATAAATTCTAATATCCAAATGAAAAAACCATAGACCATAAGAGCTCCGCTTGCTCAAAGTGAAAAAATTGAGTATACATTGGACAGCCTAGGAAGAAAGGAACAAGACCATTGAAGGCCAATGACATCAGACAAGAAGCTCTTGAAGCAGAACAAAGGATCAGGCCGTATGTCAGAGAAACTCCTGTGGAGTTTTCGTCATATCTGAGCAAAAGAGGGAACTGTAAAGTCTTTCTCAAGCTGGAAAACATCCAGCTGAGCGGCTCTTTTAAATTCCGTGGCGCTGTGAACAAACTCCTCTCGCTCAGTAAAAAAGACAGAGCTAAGGGAGTGGTGACTGCCTCATCGGGAAATCATGGTTGTGCATTTGCCCACGCCTGCCACATCTTAGACTTAAAAGGAACGATATACCTTCCAAGCTATGCCTCCCCAGCAAAAATCGAAGCGATCCGTCAGTATGATGTGGAGCTCCTATTTTATGGTGACGACTGTGGACAAGAAACCGAAGTGTATGCGCGGAACATTGCGGAAGAGACCGGCCAGGTCTACATCTCCCCTTACAATGACCCAAAAGTGATCGGAGGCCAAGGTACTATCGGGATCGAATTAGAACGTCAATTGAAACAGATCGACTCTGTTTTCGTTTGTGTCGGAGGGGGAGGATTGATCGGGGGGATCGCAGGATATTTAAAATCCAAAGATAAAAACATAGAAATCATAGGCTGCCAACCAGAAAATTCGGCCGTGATGTACGAATCGATAAAAGCCGGACAGATCATCGAAATGGTATCTCAAACAACCCTATCAGACGGTTCTGCCGGTGGAATCGAACCTGGAGCTATCACTTTTGAAATATGCCGGGATTATGTGGATGACTACATTCTTGTTTCTGAAAAGGAGATCAAAGACGCGATCCTTTTTGTCCTTGAAAAACATCAGATGATCATCGAGGGGGCAGCAGCCGTTACAGTTGCCTCATTCCTGAAAAGAAAACACCGACTTTCCGGAAAACGTGTTGTCTTGGTCATCAGCGGTGCCAAAATTAGCTTGGAGATACTGAAAAATATCATATGTGAGGGATAGGGGCATGACCACACAAATATTCGACCTGGAATCCCAGGATTATAATGTATCCATCACTCAAGATCACGATCGCCAACCTGAATGGTGTTGCTGTTCAAGATATCCAGATCTCTGTTGCTGTCTATAAAGCACTGGTGGCTTCTGTATAATAAAGCAATTACTCACCTGATTGCTTTGTCGTTGATCTTTCATTAAAAATGTCGAGGACTATAAGGATGAGAAGAAGAGATTTTATAAAAAGTACCTTTAAGGCGGGAATTTCCCTGAGTTTGATCGGAGAACTCCCTTCCCTGCGTCTTTTCCCAACACCTCATCGCTTCGACATCATTATCAGGAATGGCCAGGTTTTAGACGGGATCAGTGACAGCTCCTTTAAAGTTGATCTGGGGATTATCGGGGATCGTATAGAGGTTTTGGGAAAACTCGAGCCAGACTCTGCAAAGGTTGTGATAGATGCCACAGATAAGATCGTAGCACCTGGCTTCATAGATATTCATTCCCACACAGATTTTGAACTCCTCATCAATCCCAAAGCTGAGAGCAAAATTCGACAGGGTGTGACCACAGAACTCAGCGGGAACTGTGGGAGTTCCACGTTTCCTCATAAACAAACGCTCACCCAGTACGAAAAAACCATAAAAAAAACTCTCGGTATCGATTTCAGCTGGACAGATCTCAAAGGATACCATGCTTTGATGGAAAAACGGGGCACAGCAGTGAATCATGCAACACTGATAGGCCAAGGGACCGTGAGACAACACATCATGGGGTCCGAACGGAGAGCACCGACACCCGATGAGATGAAAGAAATGAGGGAACTTGTGGCAGAAGCCATGGAGCAGGGCGCATTCGGCATCTCCACAGGGCTAGAATACACTCCTGACAGGTTCTCATCTACAGAAGAGGTCATCGAGCTTTGTAGAATCACTTCCAAATATGGTGGATTTTATGCCACTCACACACGCTCTGAAGACACACAGCTCTTGGAAGCAGTGGGCGAAGCCATTCATATCGCTCAAGCTGCAGAGCTTCCACTCCAGATCTCTCACCTTAAGGCGGCAGGGAAGAGAAATTACTATAAAATACCCATGGTCTTCGACCTCATAGAAAGAGCACGAGATAGAGGATTGGAAGTGACAGCGGACCGATATCCATACACAGCCTTTGCCACATCGCTCAGTATTATGTTTCCCATCTGGGCCTTGGACGGTGGCCAAGAAAAATTCATGGAACGTTTGAAGTACAGGGACCTGCGCACAAAGATGAAAGAGGACACCCTGATCAAAGTTAGAGGGAATAACTCCTGGGAAAGCATGCTCATCCAATCCGTCATCAGCAAAGAAAACAAACATCTAGTCGGCAAATATATACTTGAAGCGGCAGAGAATGCTCAGCAAGACCCTTACGAATTTGCATGCGATCTGCTGATTTCTGAGGGCGGAGATTTGAGCGTTATCGGATTTGGCATGGGAGAGGAAAACACATCATTAATACTGAAACACCCTCTGGTTATGTTGGGCTCGGACGGAGTGGCCCTCGCTACTTATGGGAAACTCAGTGAAGGGATCCCCCATCCCAGAAACTATGGGGCCTTTCCCCGGTTTCTGGGGAAATATGTCAGAGAGGAAAAGCTTCTCCCCTTGCCCGAAGCTATAAAAAAAATGACATCCATGCCTGCAAAGAAACTGGGGCTCAAAAAACGAGGAATACTCGCAAAGGGATTCTATGCCGATATTGTCGTCTTTGATCCCGACACAGTGACCGATCTGGCCACCTACACAGAACCGGCTTTGTATTCCAAGGGAATCGACACTGTTATCGTCAACGGGACAGTAGTCATTGACAGAGGAAAACATTCCGGAGCATTGCCAGGAAAAGTCCTTCACAGGACAAATAGTTAGCGATCTGCGTAGAAGTCTTTGATTGTAGTAACGACTAACTCCTGATTCATTTCGGATAACTCTGGATATATGGGCAGAGCCAAGACCTCTGAGGCAGCCTTTTCCGATTCTGGAAAATCCCCCTCTTTATATGCCAGATAGGCAAAACATTTTTGGAGATGAAGGGGCATGGGATAAAAAATGGCTGAGGGAACACCCTTTTCACGCATATAAAGCTGCAGATCATTACGACTTTCCGCACGAATGACATACTGGTGGTATGTATGAAAATATTTGATGCCCTTATCTCTGTAAACGGCTTCGGGTGTCTGGATGAGGCCATTTTCTACCAATCCTGCTTCTCTAAAAAGCCCATCATATACTAAGGCCTTTTGCTGCCTTCCCACCATCCAAGAATCCAGGTGTTTGAGCTTGATCCTCAGCACAGTCGCCTGGATGGCATCCATCCGAAAATTACCGCCCAGGATATCATACATGTACTTGTTTGAAGAGCCATGAACCCGCAAAAGTCTCATCCTGTCCACAAGATTCTGGTTGTTGGTCAACACCATCCCCGCATCACCGCATGCACCGAGGTTCTTTGCAGGATAAAAAGACAAAATCCCCAGATCCCCCAGAGTGCAGGCTCTTTTTACTTCTGAATCCATCAGATATTCTGAGCCCACGGCTTGCGCCGCATCCTCCAACACGAACAGGTCATATTTTTCGGCGAGTGATTGTATGGGCTTCATGTCCACACACTGCCCGTAGAGGTGCACCGGGAGAATGCCTTTTATTTGGGCGTTACCCTTTTTCTCTATCTCAAGCTCGAGTAATTCGGCAAGTTTTTGGGTGTCGATGTTGAAGGTATTCGGTTCAATATCGCAAAACACCGGTTTCGCCCCGAGCCTGGCAATAGCGCCGCCTGTGGCAAAAAAAGTGAATGGAGTAGTCACAACAGAATCTCCCTGGCCCACTTGGAGCGCCATCAGGGATATGATCAATGCATCGGATCCCGAGGAAACACCTAATGCATATTTTGCTCCTACGTATGCTGATAGTTCCTCTTCAAGAGCTTTTACTTCAGCACCCAAAATAAAAATCTGGGAGTCAAGGACTTCAGATACCCGTTCCTTAAGTTCCTTCTCAATACTCTCATACTGTGCTTTTAGATCTAGTAACGGGAATTTCATCATTTCACCCCTATTATCCTGAATTATTCATAAAAAATGTCGATCCTTATCACAAATATTTTAATATCAAAACGTTACGCTGTTTTTCCGGGAAATCATTCTGACAATTCCGTTTTCATTGCCCTTCTTATTTATAATCGACATTTTTTACCCTTCGGGCGAGCTGATCTTACCACATCGGCTTCGTTGTAGCCCACTCACGGTAGTTCACTACAGCTTCATGGGCCACTTCCTTGCCGCTACGGCAATCTCAACTCGGTAATAATCCAGGTCATAAGATTTTCTTCAGTTTTTTCTTCTCGATCACAAGCTGGCCTTGATAGGACACATAATTCAATAGGATAAGAACCCTGTCAGCAGCCGACAGCTCTCTCTTGAAAATACCCTTTAATCCTTTGAGGGGTCCCTCAACAACCTCGATCTCATCACCCAACTTGGGTTCCTCTCCATACTTCAACAGTTCGATCAGGCCATCCACTTCTCTGGCTTTAAGCGCATCAAGCACTTCCTCTGGAATTGGTGTTGGGCCTTCTTGGGTGCCAACGACCTTTTTTACTCCTCTTGTATACTTGACCAATTGATAGTGCTCGGGATAGTCAAAGTATATGAACTCATAGCCAGTGAAAAAAGTCTTGACTCTCCCATCATGCCTATATTTGGGATTATAGATACGGAATCCCGCTTCGGTGAAGATCTTTTCCACATGAAATTCCTTTTTAGGCTTTGTGTTCAAGATATACCAGGTTTTCATAAGTAATCCTTCAAATCGATCAAAATTTTACCCAACACGCTTTTTTTACTCATCAATAGCCAGCTTCCTGTAGAAATCGGGCCGCCTGTCTCGAATAAAAAATTTCCTGGCTGGACTTTCAGCGATTTGATTCAAATCACATTCGGTATAGAGGATAAAATCCTTGTCTTGGGGAGCACGGGCGATCACTTTTCCAAACGGATCCACAACATAGGATTCGCCCGAAAAGTGGAGTTTTTCTTCCTTCCCCACCCTGTTGATGAGCGCAGCGAAATAGCCGTTCTGGAACGCAGCGACCTGGAGTTCAGCCTCAAAAATTCCCTCAGGCCACTCCCCTAAGGCACCCGCTTGAGGGACGACAACCAGTTCTGCACCTTGAAGTGCCAGATTTCTCATGTATTCGGGATAGTGCCTGTCATAACAGATGGCAACCCCCACCCGTCCTACTCTTGTCTTGTAGACAAAACTCATCTTATCGCCGGGCGTGTAATATCCCTTCTCATAGAATCCCAATCCCTCCATGATGTGGACCATTCGGGTCACACCGAGCAGAGTGCCATCCGCATCGATGACAGGGGATGCATCATAGGTACATTCTCCGTCGGATTCAAAGGTATTAAGAACACCGACAACACCGTATTCCTTGGCAAGACGGGAAAATTTCTCTGTTGTGGGACCAGGAATGGGTTCTGCCTTCTTCAGAGCTTCCGGAGTCGCTTGAGTTTGCGGAAGAAAACGGTAAAAGGCGAGCTCAGAAAAGGCGATGAGTTGGGCGCCCGATTCGGCCGCAATCTTGAATGCCTCGAGGCCACGGCGAACATTGTCCTCATGGTCTAATGTGGCATGCTGCTGGACAAGTGCGATTTTCATTCTAAATCTCCTTCAGTTTACCTATTTCTGTGGACTACTTGTTTTTGTCGTATATCCTCTGTGCATCTTCCGGCGAAGCATTTTCATGGACGATCGCACGAATGGCCTTGATCATACCGATGGGATTGGGATTCTGCCAGATGTTTCTGCCAAAGTCTACTCCCCTGGCTCCCTTTTGGATAGCACTGTGTGCCAGCTTGAATGAATCCAGTTCTGTTTCGAGTTTAGGACCACCGGCAATGACGACGGGAACCGGACAGCTTCCAACTACTTTTTCAAAATCGTCACAGTAATAGGTCTTGACAAAACTGGCCCCTTGTTCTGCGGCGATCCGGCAGGAGAGGGAGAGAAAACGCTCGTCCCTTTTACCCAGTTCCTTTCCTACGGCTGTGACAGCGAGGACAGGAATCCCATACTCTTCCGCCATATCCACGAGAATAGCCAAGTTCATGAGTGTCTGTTGTTCATAATCTGAACCCACAAAAATGGAAAGGGCGACTGCAGACACATTCAATCGAACCGCATCCTCCATCGAGGTGGTTATGCCCTCATTAGAGAGATCAGCTCCAATGATGCTGGAACCTCCGGATACTCTGAGAACGATGGGTACGGATGTCTCAGGACTGACACAATTTCTCAACACCCCTCTTGTCAACATGAGAGCATCCGCATAGGGTAAAAGGGGCGTGATTGCCTCTTCAGGCACTTCCAGCTTAGAGGTCGGTCCTAAAAAATAGCCATGATCTACAGCCAGCATGACTGTGCGTCCTGTTTCGGGTTTAATGATTTGAGAGATACGGTTTTTCTTTCCCCAATCCATTGTTATTCTCCTTTTTTATCTCAAGTTTTATTACTTCTGAGGCTCGATGTTCACTTTGATCGAATCCTGTGCTTTAGCCACTAACTGGAAACCTGTTTGTGTTTCTGTAAGAGGAAATCTGTGTGTGATCATATCGTTGACCCTCATCAGAGGAGAGCGGATGATCTCAAGAGCTAACCAGGAGTCATATGGGGCAGCCCCATAGGAAGTGGTTAATGTGACATCGTTCCTGAAGAAAATATCATTAATGGAAAGCGGAGTGCGCACATCAGGATCCGTGGGAGCGAAGAAAAGCACAGTCCCTCCCCTTTCCACACACTTCATAGCCTGGATCTGTGCACTTTCGGCGCCCGTGCACACAAATACTTTGTCCGCCAGTCTTCCGCTATTCATCTGGCGGAGGCATGCTTGAACATCTTCAGTGGGGAGAATCGCCTCATTAGCGCCTAATCCTTTTGCCGCATCAAGCCTGAAAGGCACGATGTCGAGAGCTAATATCTTACCAACACCCGTAAAACGCGCAAGATGAACATTGAGAAGTCCTGCGATTCCACATCCGATAACAAGAACACACTGCCCGGCTGAGAGCCTTGCGATCCGCTGTGCACGGATTACGCAACCCAGTGGTTCATGAAATGTCGCATCCTCATAAGAGATCTCCTCAGGAATAATGTGGACTCCCCTGTCGACATTGATAGCCGGGATCCTGAGAAGCTCAGCAAATCCTCCGGGATCGAAATTTGTTCTCCGAAGTGTATCACAAGATGTATGGTGTCCGGAAAGGCAGTAACTGCACGTATTGCATGGGACATGATGCGCAGCCACAATGCGGTCTCCAACTTTAAATTTAGCGACGCCTTGACCCACTTCGATAATCTGACCTGCAACCTCGTGCCCCAAAACCAGAGGGGCCCTTTTGACACGGTACCATTCAAGAACATCACTGCCACATACACCGCTCGCCTCGACACTCATCAGGATCTCCCCTGCTCCTATTTTGGGAACGGGCAGCTCCTCGATCCGGATGTTTTTGTTGTTGTAGTACATGGCTACCCGCATTCGACTTTCCTCAATGAACGATTTTTTTTGGACTATTCATAAAAACTACATCCTAAGCGCCTTTTCCCAACTCAAGCTCGCCACTCCGGTTGTCTCGACTCGTGAATAATCCAGGTTCTGTATTATGTCTAAAAAAAAGTTTAGCGTCAACCAGGAACATAGGGCTTACTCATGATCCAGACACTAAGGGACAACGTCCGTGTATTTGGCAAGAAATGCAGATCGATCATACACGTTTTGAAGAGAGAGATCGTGTTTTTTCAACGCTTTATGGATATCCACCAAACGCTCTTGAACGATACCCACATGTAGCCGCATAAGCTGGCAGATCTGACGGGTCCTTTCTCCAGAACCGACAATGGCCTGGACTGGACATCTCCCCCCGCAATAGGGATAAACACCACACTCCAGACATCCCAATTCTTTTTTGTACGCTACAAGCGAATTCAAGTCATACTCTTTGAGTTCGAGTCGACCTGCACTGTCGAGATGTCCAATAGCCGCATCAGTGGGAAGATCAGCACAGGGATAAACCTTACCAGAAACAATATCATAATTCTCTGCAATCTCCACGCCACATGCTGTATGCCCCCTTTCCCTTCCCGTCAATAGATAAAGGATCAATTCATTGATATGAGTCAATGGCAGAAGGATGCCTTCATCCAGCTTTCTAACATAGACATCCATGATCTCTTCAAGCTCTTCACCATATCGTTTGGCGAAGGAATCTAAGTCCTGGAAGGGTTCGCGGTCTTCCGCCCAATGCCAGAAAAAATGATTGACCAGTTTAAGCCGGTAAAGTCTCATGAATTCCTGAAAACAATTGAGCAGGGACTGACTTTCCCGTAATGTGGACCAAAAAAGAACATTCCCTTTGAAAAAGGAAGATAGAGAACGGAGATTGGTCACAATATTTTTAAGGCTTGTGCCCATACGGATCCTGTCATTCTGAGTTTCGTCACCGTCGATCGACACAGAGTAGGTCCATATGTCTTCCATAAATTCAGGATAGGCTTTGAATGCCTCTTCGATTTTCTCTCCGCTAGTGTAAACTAGGAACTGAAACCTTTCTGATGTTTCGCTCTCTCTCAGCGATTGCCATACTTTCACCATTTTGGCCGTAGCCAAAAAAGGCTCTCCTCCATAAAAACATAGAGTGATGATCCTTCCCGGGTGACGATCGGCCAAACGTTGGATAAGAATTGTATCTCTTTCCGGATTTGTCTCTTCGAAGGTGACTACAGTATCCCTGTGATCCAAACATCCCATGGTGACCTTACTGTTGATACATCCCTCGCAACGCGCATAACAGCGCCCGGTGACCGTCAGATGAATGAGAAGACGTCCATCTTCCTGAAAACCATCCTCAGAGATAGACGGGCGAACACCCATCCGGACAGCATGGGGATGGGACAAATTCCCAAATCGGGAATGGACGAATGGGACGATGGACATAGTTAGACTTTCAACTGTAACAATACCATAGAATTGGCAGAATTGGGAGTTTTCCCCTGTTTTTGGAGAGATATACCTTTTTTTCCTACAGACTTCAAGATGGGTATTGCACCTTCTGCTCTATTCTGATAGGTTTTTTACGATGACACTGGAAATAATTATTAGCGTTTTCGTCATTTTTTTTATATCAACATTCGTCCGCTCTTCTTTAGGGTTTGGGGATGCTCTTGTAGCCATGCCTCTCTTGACACTGGTCGTGGGATTAAAAACGGCTACACCTACGGTTGCTCTTGTGGCCACCACGATCTCGATCACCATACTGGCAAAAAATTGGAAGATCGCCAACCTTAAGGCTACTTTTCGACTCGTTCTATCCTCCTTCATTGGGATCCCGGTGGGTTTGGTGTTGCTCAAAGGCATCAATGAAGATTTTATGAAGGCCTTGCTCGGTGCGATCCTGATCCTTTATGGTCTTTACAATCTTCTAAAACCTCATTTAAAAAAAATAAGCGGGAGTTTCGGACTCGCTTTTTTGTTCGGATTCATTGCGGGCGTGCTTGGGGGCGCTTACAACACAAATGGTCCCCCGATTGTCATTTATGGAACACTCCGGAGGTGGGCACCCGATCACTTCCGGGCAACAATGCAGAGTTATTTATTACCCACAGGATTTCTGATACTTATGGGGCATGGCCTATCGGGACTCTGGACAACCCAGGTGATCAGGTACTATATTCTCTCCCTTCCAATCGTTTTCCTGGCCATTTATATCGGGGGAAAGGCTCACAAATCTATGACACAGAAGCACTTCGACCGGTTTGTGAATGCCGCCTTGATCTGTATGGGTGCAGTTTTAATAATACGCTAGAGGCTAGAAAACATTTCCCTCCTCTTCTATTCCTATTAAGCTCTAAAATTTGCTCCTCTCAAGGTGCTATGCTATTATCAAACACTATGACATCAAGAGATCGTATTTTTGCTTCACCCGATGTTCCTTTGGAAAACTTGCTTGCGCTCTATACAACTGCAAAAAACTTGATACTCTGATAAGGCCGCATCAAATGCCTGGAATGTCACTCAGATTTATCATTGTGGCGAGATAAGGAGAAAATCAATGAACAAAACGGTTTATTGCACTGTTGTGAGTCTCATAACTCTTTGTTTAATAGGGAATGTCGCCTTTGCTCAAAAACCCTTAAAAGTCGGCGATGTTTTAGCAAATCCCGGTGAAAAGAAATCTGGTTTCATTAAAGTTCCGAAAGGAATGGATGGCCCTGAAATACAACTTCCTATCACGATAATCAATGGAGTTAAAGACGGCCCGGTCCTTGCACTAACCGCAGGCATTCATGGATATGAGTATCCCCCGATCTTGGCTCTTCAGCGGCTTCTAAAACAAGTAGAGCCCTCACAAATCTCTGGGGCCGTGATTATGGTTCATGTCGTGAACATGCCATCCTTTCTAAAACGAACCACATACTACAATCCCTATGATTGGAAGAATCAGAACCGCGTTTTTCCAGGCAAAATAAACGGCAGCATGACCGAAAGAATTGCTTTTCAAATTTCTAAGGAAGTTATAGATCAATGCGATTACCTAATAGATATGCACTGCGGTGATGGGAATGAAGACCTGATGCCATATTTGTACTACACAAAGACAGGGGATGAAGCTCTTGACTATAAAACCCGAGAGCTAGCAATAAACTTTGGGTTTAAAGTGATCATTCATGAATCGGTCAAACTCAATGAAACCTCTGCTTCCCATTGTGCAAACTCAGCACTCTTAAAAGGAAAACCGGCTCTCACTATAGAATCGGGAAAACTCGGAAAAACCGATGAAGAGGATATCATACGAATAACGAGGGGGACGTATAACACGCTTAAGCATCTGAATATGATCCCAGGGAGTCCGGAATTATTGTTCGAGCCGGTATGGGTAAAAAGTGTCACTTATATCAGGTCTGAACACATAGGTATATTTTATCCCCTGAGCCACAGCGGACGGCATGTACAAAAAGGAGAACTGCTCGGATACTTGACAGATTTCTTCGGTAACATCCTTCAGAAAGCCATTGCTCCGCATGATGGGATAATTATGTACATTATTGCGACCCCTCCGATGAGTGAAGGAGAACCGATGGTGAAAATCGGGAGTTTCTGAGTTGCTGTCTATTTTCTTAAAGGAACCCAGTTTTCGATGAATTTTTTGCCGCCTTCATGTTCTTCCACCAGAGCTTGACAGATCGCTCTCAAATGCTCATAGGGCAATGTCCCTATAATCATACGGTTATTCAGGATAATCGTGGGTGTGGAACGAATACCGTGAGCATATCTATCTGAAGTCTTCTCGTACTCCATGCCTGTATTGATTATGCGTTTGATGATTTCCTTGGTTGTTTCATCATTTAGAGCGTCTTCAACTTGATACTTCTTGGCCAGTTCTTTTCTCCATTCCGAATTTCTGGCAGATGTGAAGCTCGCAAAGATCTCATCATGAATCTGTAAAAATTTATCCGGATCATAAGCAGCCATGTAGGATAGATCACAAGCTCCTGGATGTAAGTTCTTGTCGACCACATCATTACATTTTCCATCCAGCGGAAAAAACTGAAAGGCAATGTTGATCTTTCCGGCGAACTCTTCTTTCAGTCGATCGAGCTGTTGAGTGAGGTAAAAACAGTCGGGGCACAAAAAATCAACGTACTCGATGATCTGGATCGTAGCATCTTCAAATTTCTCTGAAGATCGGGCTGTCATGTACGGTGAAATAAAACTGGGGGATTCGACTTCTGGAAGCTCATAATACTGCTTCACAATTTGCATGCCCACTCCAATTTGCGCATCTTTTTTGACGTTGTGAAAGAGAATAAAACCATAAGCCCCAAATAAGAACAGTACAAAAAAAGTAGCCAGCATCTTAAATGATGGCCTTATGAATTTAGAGGGAAAGCTGGGTTGTTCCCTATCGATTCCCCAGTTCCTGAAAAGAAAAAAGCTGATAATGGAAAACACATAAAATCCTGTACACAAAAGACACAAACTCCCCATGAAAAAGACTGAGTAAAGGAAGAGGCCGATCACACCCAGAAGGTTTATGAATGCAATGAATTTATTTGTCCTCTCGAATCTCTCTGAAGGAAAAAGTGAGCCGAGTGCAACGAGTGCGCCTACAAAAAGACCAAAATAACCGAGTGGCACGCCTGCCACTTGAGAAATTTGTGAAAAGGCCGAGCTGTCGCAGTTAAAAAATGCACTGATATCACAGAACGAGCCCTCGAATATGGATGTTGGATAGTTCGCTAGAAAAAAATGACGGATCGTGAGAATAGAGGCGACCATCATCCCGATCCCGGAAAAGAAACTTAGATTTCGTTGCCATGTCGTTCCGTTCAAAGTGAGGCTTTGTTCCATCTATTTCTCCTCAATATATAAGCAGATATATTTGTTCATAAAACTCATAATCAGGACATTCCTTCTATAAAATCAAATTTATAAGCCCTGAGGTCCCGATTGTCAACTTCAATCAAGTCGGTATCCTCTCACTCACTTCCATTTTCGAAAGTGGAAAGATTAACGGGATTTCCCTTAGGGTTGCCAGGAAAAGGCATTTATACTTCAACCTTAAACTGGAATTCTGATGGCCATGCTAGTATGCTTGAAAAAATGCTCTAAAATGGATAGCCAAATCTTGAGGAGATGATGGAATGATTCAGGCAGAAATCCGCGATATGAACGCTAAGAATATTTTTGACTTTGGTTTCTGTGGAACTAAGAGTATCGAGCACGAAGGGTATCGGAGAAAAGCAGAGTGCTATAAGAAACGTTTATCCGAGGAAATGAGATACAGAGTCCTGTATTCAGAGCACAAAGGGACTCTCGGTATGATCGAGTATATTCCTGGCGAGTTTAGCTGGAGAGCTGTTGATGCCGCTGAGTATATGGTCATACACTGCTTGTGTATTTTCTCAAAATCCTTCAGGGAAAAAGGCTATGCCTCCCGCATGATCGAGACGTGTATCGAAGATGCAAAAAGGCTTTGTTGCATGAATCGAAGACATGTAGACCTCTTTTTCTTACAAACAATTCTTTCAAATTGCATACGATAAAGGTTCACACATTTCGAGCATCTTATTCAGGATAGTGCATCCAATCGCAGCTTCCCGCTTCTGAGCATCATCATTCTTGGCTCTCAGCCGTCCACCAATGATTTTCTTGTATCGATAGAATGCGTTTTCCGCGTGACTCTACAAATAGTATCCAGACTGACGTTTCCATTCGGGCCATCCTTTACTCTGGATATCCGCAATATGCCGGTCTCGCTGAGAAGGAATACTGATGGAATTGTTGGATAACACAGCGTCTTTTCTTGGCGGCACGATAACTTCTGCTCCTGGTGAATGATGATCTACAGCCTCATACACCACCTCCTGGTCATAGATTCTGTCCCCTACGAATCGTTCAATTTCTCTGTTAACTTGGATCAGAAGGTAAGGTACTTGAGACGGATCATGTTCGTGTCCATCGGTAACCTTAGAAGCCAGGATCCGACCATTCTCATCCACGCCAATGTGCAATTTCATCCAACGTTTGCGCCACCTTTTCCCATGCTTCTTGGAGTGCCATTCTCCCTGGCCGTAGATCTTCAAACCTGTACTGTCCACGATAAAGTGCACAGGACCTTCCGGCAAGCTCCTAGTGCATCTGCAGACGTTTAGCGTTCGATTCCGGCGGGACACAGTTGTGTGATCTGGGCAGGGAAGATACAATTCCATCAGTTTTAGGATGGATTTAAGGAATCCTTCGGCTTGGCGTAATGGAAGATGAAAGACCAGCCTGAGAATAAGCGAAGTCTCGATGGCAATGTCAGAATAGATCGGCTGGCGCCTCGCTTTCCGTTCTTTGGAGGTGTCCACGTGTCGATTGCGTCTTGGCTGAGCCAGATAGTAATATCGCCTCGTTTTCGAAGAGATTTTTCATACTCCGGCCAGTTCTTGATACGGTAGGACGTTTTGTATTTCGGATGTCTATACGCTCTCTTGTGGGCTTCAGCCATGCTGACCTCCATTGGATTTACGGATTTTACATGCTTATAATGTGATTATCCACCAATGTTATGTCAACGTCCTAATGGATTCATGCACCAAAGCCAGTCGGAAGTGAAATCTGGGGTGAATTAGATGTCTTTCTTTGCTGTTGGTGTGTCGGTTCAGCGAGATTCGGACAGATAACATCTATTGCATCCTTTGCTTTTGTCGGTGCATCAGGAAAGAGCTTAGTTTCCTTGATTTGCAAAGCGTTGGCTATCTTTTGTATAATATGAAAGTTATAGAATGTGAGATCGTGTTCTTTTCATAAGCTATAACCCCGGAAAACGCCACCCCAGACGCTTTTGAGAACTCTGACACTGGTTAAACCCGAGGGAAAGCCGTTCTTTACGAATATTTGCCCCTAAAGTTCTTATTCCGAAGGTGTAAACTGACTCCGGATTGACACAAAAGGTAGTAATAATGCAGTTTTTAGCCCCTGTTCCTAAGCTCTTTAACTGAAAGTCGGATATGTCCATGACGAAGTCCTGATTTTGACCAGAGTCGGTCTCGGGAAGCGAAATCCATACAATTTATACTACATACATTTTTCCTTAAGAAACACACTGGAACAGATATATAAAATGAAAAGAAAAGAAAACATAAGGAATATCGCAATCATTGCGCACGTTGACCACGGCAAAACTACGCTTATTGATCATATGCTGAAGCAGAGCGGAACTTTCAAACAGCGGCAGAAAGTTGTTGAAAGGATAATGGATAATATGGAACTTGAGCGGGAGCGCGGCCTAACAATCACCGCCAAAAACTGTTCCATCTGGTGGAAAGATGTAAAGATAAACATTATAGACACGCCCGGACACGCCGATTTTGGGGGAGAAGTAGAACGCGGATTAAAAATGGCGGACGGCGCAATACTGCTAGTAGATGCCGCCGAAGGTCCTCTTGCACAGACACGGTATGTTTTAAAAAAGGCCCTTGAGGCTGACAAGAAAATAATTGTAGTTATTAATAAAATTGACCGAAAAGATGCCAGGCCCCGGGATGTGCTTAATGATATTTATCAGATGTTCATGGATCTTGATGCATCGGATAAGCAGATTGAATTTCCTGTACTTTATTCAATCGGCAGAGACGGAATAGCGCAAAAAACAGTTGATGAACAGGGAAAGGACCTGCAGGTACTTTTTGATGCTATTTTAGAAGATATCCCTGCGCCTTCTTATGACCCCGCAGAACCTTTTCAAATGCTGGTTTGTGACCTTGGCTATTCGGATTATTTGGGGCGTCTTGCCATAGGTAAAATATTTAACGGAACAGCGGAAAGCAGCAATGAACTTGTCTGCTTGAAAAAGGACGGCAAAATAGAGCCACTGCGGGTAATGAAGGTCCAGACCTATGATGGTGTGGAATTAAAGGAAGCTGAAATAGTAAAACAGGGGGATATCGTAACGCTTGCGGGCATTGAAGATGTACAAATCGGGGATACCATTTGTACAAAAGAAAATCCGAAAGCGTTAAAAAGGATTAGCGTTGATGAGCCAACTCTTTCAATGCTTTTCAGTGTAAATACTTCGCCTTTTTCCGGGAGGGAGGGGGAATTTGTCCAGTCCAGAAAAATACATGAAAGATTAATAAAAGAAACGCTTCTTAATGTAGCCATACAGCTTGAAACCACCCAGAATTCCAATGCATTTATCGTCAAGGGAAGGGGCGAATTTCAAATGGAAATATTAATAGAAACAATGGCCAGGGAAGGGTTTGAACTCAACGTAGGCGCCCCGAAGATTATTTATAAGCAGGTAAACGGCAAGTTGCACGAACCTATAGAATATTTGTTTATTGATTGCAGTGAGGGATGTATTGGAATCATCACTGAAAAGTTATCTAAAAGAAAAGGTAAAATGGAAAAGCTCATCAATGGCAGCACCAGCAGAGTTCGCATGGAATTTACCATACCGTCACGGTCGCTTATAGGTTATCGCAATGAATTCATTATAGACACAGCCGGAACAGGCGTGATTAATTCTTACCTGAAAGGTTATGAGGAATACAGGGGAAACTTTTCAAAACGTGTTACAGGCTCGCTTGTTGCCGACCGTCAGGGAAAAGCTGCCACTTACGCGCTGGATAACCTTTCCCCGAGAGGAACGATGTTCATTGTTCCGGGCGACCATGTTTATGAAGGAATGATAGTGGGAGAACACAAAAAGGACAATGACCTCTGCATAAATCCCTGCAAGGAAAAGAATCTTACTAATATGAGAAGTTCTACCTCTGATATCATCCGCGTATTACCCCCCTCAAGAAAAATGACATTGGGGCGGGCAATCAGTTTCATAAAAGAAGATGAAATGGTAGAAATCACTCCTTTGTCTGTCCGCATGAGAAAAAGCATACTTTCAGGAGATGCCAGGAATAGATTTCGGGCTGGACAGTCCAGGGCAGCCATGTGAATCATAATAAACACGCTCCATAATCCTGGGTCCACGGGCAAGACTCGAACCTGCAACCTAAAGGACATAGAGCATAAATTATTTTACTTTCATTACTTGACAAATCTAGAGGATTTTCTACAATCAAGATAGTTCTCTTTGACCGGCTGGAGAGAGCTCCCACCGATGATTCCAATCATCAACTCCCTTTTGCTGATACACATCCGATACTTATTTCGTACTCACACAATTTATTAAAAAGCAAT
>Ga0307380_10001400_pt1 | contig 35384 bp, 54 predicted proteins | sample UN3MG_FD_202239 | JGI IMG/M metagenome (GOLD analysis project Ga0307380, IMG submission 202239) | Soil microbial communities from Risofladan, Vaasa, Finland - UN-3 | ecosystem: Environmental > Terrestrial > Soil > Coastal area > Acid sulfate soil | place: Finland: Risofladan, Vaasa | collected...
AGATTATAGAGGGGTATTTACAAGAGAACAACATCCGGGTAATTTTAAAGGAGCTAATATCAAAACTGAACGACCTTATACTAATTTTGATAATGGATTATTAACTCCTATTAACCCAAAAGTAATTGAACGATTGCGATATGTGAATTTGCCGACATATCCTTTTGATAAAATTTATAGAATGTTTGAAAAACCCCTTTTAAAGCATAATATAACAACAAGAGCTTTCTTTTATGCAGATCCCCCTTATCCTATGGATGAAACTATGTTTGATGATATGTACAATCATTCTTTTACAATCGAAAATCATAAGAAATTGATCGATATTTGCCAAAATACTAAATTTAGATTTATGGTAAGCATGGGGGGGAAATGTGATTTGTATTTAAAAGAACTCTCCCATTTCAATATTAAAAAAGTTTCTGTAAAATATTCTATGGATGCACATTCTCAAGATCCAAGTACAGAATATATTATTATGAATTATGATATTAAAAAGGTCCCTAAAATGAAACAAGATATAAACCAAAAAAGTATAATGGAGTTGATACCTAATTAGTCAAGATTCTCAAAATTGGTACGAAAAATTTCCATATTTGCATAATATTTATGAATTTTCTAACAACGGTTTGGTTCCTTTTCCTAAAACATGGACAGAATTAGAACAATGGTTTAATAAAATTAACAAGGATATTCCTTCTGTTGATTTAATGGCTTTAATTAAACGAATAAAAAAAGATGATATAATATGTAAAAATAGGGTTAAAGATTTTCTGGCTAAAGAAAATCTATTACCAAAAAAGGATTTTGATACAATATGGAAGCAATATGAAATTTCTCTAAAAAACAAAGATAAACCTAAAAAAGAAAATGATACATTAAAACGACAAGAAGAAGAAATTGAAGAAGAAATATTAAATGAATTTGATATAAAAGTGTTGGATGATACAAAACAGATTCTAATAAGGGAAAACGTGGGGTATTTTTATGAATTACAAAAATTTGATATTACATTGAAAAATAAAATAGAAAAAATAGATAAAGGTTCATATAGAAGTATTAAAAATGATATAATAGCCATGATTCAAGATAATCAAAAAACAAGAATATTAAGAAAAGATTTTTGCACAGATGATCATATTATTCCTTTTAAAAACGGAATATGTGATTTCAGAAAAAATTGTTTTATTCCTAAAGAAAAAATAGAAAATATGATATTTTTTTATGAAATTCCTTATGAATATAAAAATGATAAAGTATATGATTGCCAAAAATTCAAAAAATTATTAACTCAATGGATTTATAAAAAGATTAAATTTAAAGAAAATACTCTATATATACCTAAAATCTTATTAATTAGAGATATTTTTGAAGCAATGGGATTAAGTATGACTATGAACACAGGGTTTAAAAAACATTTTATCCCTTTTGGAGAAACAGATTCAGGAAAAACTCAATTTGGAAATATTAAAAATAACTTATTCGACACCAGAAATGTCGCAGGAACTACTTTGCAACGAATAGGTAAAAATGAATTTGGATTAGATAATTTGCAGTTTATGATACATCTTACGGTTGATGATCTCCCTTATGGAATTATATATGAAACCGGGACCGTAAAAGATCTTTTAGGGGGGGGAAATTTAATACAAGGAGAATTAAAAGGGGGAAAAAAATTTTTATTTACTTCTTATATAAAAGCTTGGTTTAATGCAAATAAACCCCCAAAATTAAAAGATCCTAACGATGATGCTTTTTTTAATCGGTTTATCTTTCTTCCTTTCTTAAATAGATATGAACAAGGTAAAAAAGATTACATCCTTAATATTTGGAAACAAATTGTTAATGATCCTGAAGAAATGCAGGGAATTATTCATGAATGTTTAAAAGGATATAATAGATTATTAAAAAGAGGACGATTTCGAAAACGATTATCGAAAAATACTCGTCATATATGGTTATATTATTCTGATCCTTTATATAAATTTCTTTTTGATTATACTGAAAAAGATAAGAGTTATCATGGAACAATTACAGCAGAAGAATTTAAAGAAAAATTTGCTGTGGAGATGTTAGTTTCTTATTCTCCCCAAGAACTTTATAAACGATTAAGTAAATATGGAATAGTAAAATATAAGGGAGATAAAGTTCAAATGATTAGAGGCATTAAATGGAAAGAAAATATTAAGAAAAAAGAAATTAAAAAACCTGAAGAAGTTCAAAAGAAAATCATTGAATTTGATAAACAGGACATAAATAAGGTTATTTTAAAAATTAGAGAAATTTATGAAGAAAATGATTATAAGTTTCTTTTTAAAAGTAATATCGTTAGTGTACTTAATTTAGACTTTAAAAAAGAATTAATAGAACAGGCTTTTAAAGAAATGCATGAACAAAAGATGTTTATTAAATCTCCTAAAGGATTAAAATTAAAAATTAAATAATTTTTTATACTCTAAATACTCCAGAAAAAAAGCGATCTACTTTATATAAATTTAAAAAATGGTATATATGTTTTTTTTTTTGATTACGCATAGATGAGAAATTATCTGGAGTATCTGGAGTTAATTATTTTTTTATTTTCTTTTTTTTCATCAAAAATATTTTTGCTTAAATACAATGCGAAATATTATGCTAACAAATATGTTATTTATTTAAAAATTAAATAAACAAAATCGAAAATTTAAAATAAAAAAATCGAGGTAAAAAATATGCGAAAACCGGGAAGTAAAGATAAAAGTAATTTAAAATGGTACTTATCAATCGGAATTTTAGGTATATTTATTTTTGGATTTGCTTTTGCTTCTTTCTCTCCTTATTCTCCTTTATTTCAATGGTGGATTCCAAATGAACCTGCTACTCCAGATGTAGATGTTTCAACATTTTTAATTAAAGATTATTCTACTGAATTAGATAAGAGTAATACAACAAAATGCAGTGTATGGCTTCCTTTAGGAACGGAAAATGTGGCCTTATGGGATGAAGAAGATTATCTGGATATTGATTTATATAATGAAACTATTGTAGAAGAGTTTGCATCTGAAATTGAAATTGATTTAACTAATGAAACTGCATTCTTTTTCGAAATAGGTTCTGATGATGCTCCTGAATATGCAAATATGTTTATTTTATGTGGGGCAGGGGGAAATTCTGATTATACTTTTTTTGCGTATAATCAATCTGAAGCTATAAATTTTAATGCTTTAGATGATGAATGTAATGAAATTACTGTAGCCGGGCATCAAACCAATGGAACGTATTTATTAATTTATGGGGTTCCTTTTCCAGATACTACAATTCAAGCTCCTATATATAACCCTGCAATAGACACATTAAAAGATTGGGAGGTTGAAGATCCTTTAACTCTCTATACTGACTTTTTTGGGTTTCAATTTATTTTCAATGATTCAATCGGAGAAGAACTTGACGATCCAACTCATGTGAATTTTACAATTTCTGAAGATGTTTCTGCTTCTATTGTTTATGACGATACTGATATTTATATTATCTTTTATGAAATTGTAGGATTCTTAGAAACTCCAAATATGCTTTTCTATACTATTGAATATGGAGCAGATATTGAATTATCCGATGTGGATGCTGTGCGATTTGAGGTACCAGAAGGAATAGAAGGAACATTTACTCCAGATAAGATCTCCGATATTGTTTAAGAGTTTTTGAGGTGATATATCTAATGAAACAATCAAAAAAAGTGCTTTTTCTTTTATTTTTCTTTAGTTCTTTTTTTCTAATTTCAGTTGGTTTAACTCCTTTTGTAAGAGCAACAGATGATACTACATATATTCTTTCTAATGATATTATAAAGAATTTTAAGGTTGATTCATTTAACGGTTTACCTGTTGGTATATCCGGAGCTACACTTGATGGTAAAATGATGTTTGAAACCCAAGCTTCATGGAAAATTACTAAAGATGATTTACAATTAATTCAAGTTTACACACAGGGAGATACTGCCTATATTCAATATAAAATGGGAGCTACAACTAAAATTAATATGTATACTACTGTTCCAATAGAAAAAAGTGCAGGGGCATTTAATAAAATAAATGATAACTATCAAATAGCCGAGTATTACCATTGTAATGAATTTGGGGGGGTTTTATATGGTTGGGAGGCATTTATGGATTGGAAACATTATAGTTTTGGAGATATAAAATTATATAATTCAAAAAACAATTTTTTTAAAGGACCTGTAGTAATGTCTTTTGATATTGCCCAATCATCATTACCAGATTTCCAAACAATTTCCGGAGATGCTTTAGTCAAGAATTTTGATTATATAGCAGTTAGTTCGGCAGGGGTTGTAAATAATATAATCGGAAAATTAAATAATACTGCTCCAACAATAGTGGGCTTAACTCCAAGAGATTATAGTACAGAAACATATAATTCAAAAGTAGCTGATCCTGTTCCAAATGGTCAAATTGCTAATATATATTATGCATGGGATCCGAAGATTTCTCTTACTATTCATCCAGATCCTTTAAATTCTTGGGATGGGAAGATAATACCCCAAACTGTCGGAAGTTCTTTAAATCCAACAAATAAAGATGGTACTCCAATATGGGATCCTTCTGCAAAACAACAATCTATGACAGATTGTAAAATGGCTTATCAATTACAGATTTGCCCATATATAACTGAATATTACGGTACATTATCTTTTCAATATCAAGAAGTTGTCACATGGGAAAAATTTTTCTGGCAAGGACCATATATAAAATTTCATAATGAACTTGATTATACTTATACAAAACCCATAGCTTTACATTGTACTAATAGATATGTGCAAACAGAAGTAAAAGTTGTTTTTGATCTATTTGCGAGTTATAATATTGATGTCGGGGCAAATGGGATTGAGGATTTTGTTCTCTCATTTCCAGAAGAATATTACGATCTTCTTTTATGGCTTACAGCTGTGGAAGGGTTTGGTGGGGGGATTCAATATACTGCTACTCCAGATCCTGCTGATGCATTCTGGGATTGGATTTCGGGTATTTTTTCAAATATCTGGAGTTGGATTATAATGTTCTTAATCTTAGCTGTTGTAATTGTTGTTTTTGTATATGTTGTTATTCCATATCTTAGAAATCGTTCAAGAAAAAGATAAAAACCAATAATTAAATAAATTTTTTAAAAAAAATATTAAAAAATAAAAAAGAGGTACAGAAATATGGCAAAAAAAGAAAAATTGTTTGGATTTAACATGGTTGATGCTTCGGCTTTATTATTGTTTGTTTTTGCTCTTCTGATGCTGTTCTTCGGACTTTTTGAGTTATATACTATATTTACGTATTATAATGCTACTGAAGAAATTCCTGTGGTACATACAGTTATTTTCATTCTACTAATGACTTTTGCGATATACATCATGTATAAAACAATTTTGCATAGAAAAAGAAATTAAATTAAAAAATATAAAAAATAGAGGTTAAAAAAATATGGCTAAAGTATTTGGATTTCAAACCGGAATAAAAGGTTCTATGGCATTCTTTTTTATAGGACTTGGGTTATTATTCTATGGCTTTATAACAATATGGATGCAATTGCTTTATATTTCAGATTATCCCACATATTTTGCATGGGATAATTGGGAAATGTGGACTTGGATTACAGTTCATTTCATTATAACTATTCTTGGATTTTATATGTTCATGGCCGGGTTGAAAGGAAGGAAAAAAGGAAGGAGATAAAAATTAATAACTAATTTTTTTTTTAATTTTAAATTAAAAAAAGGGATGATAAATATGAAAACAAGTAAGACTTTCTTTATATTTTTGTTTTTAGGGATATTATTAGGAGGAATCGGTATAATAACTTACGGATATTATAATTCTATACCAAAAACAGTAGGCCCAACAGAAATTGATCTCACATTTGCCAATTGGGAAATTACCGGAGATGGTACATATAGATATATTGAAGATAAAGGAACTTATATTGAAATATATGATAATTATAACGGGGCATATATCCAAGCTACTTTAGATGTCGGTTCAATTATATCTGGAAATCTATCTATTCAATTAAAAACTCCGGTTTCAGATAAAGACGGGGCTTTTCGGTTTGATTTATTATCTGGTATTGTATCCATAATAACAATAACCAGAGATAAATCATCTGGGGATTGGTATTTTCGAGATATTGATGGAGCCCTAACTCTTTTAATTGCTAAAGATTTGATATGGCATGATATTAAAATATCATTTGAGTTAGATGGTGATGATTCTGTTGTTTCTATATGGGTTGATGATGCAATAGAAATTGATGCTTTTGAATTTGAAACGGATTTAGTTAGTATTGATACTTTACAAATGCGTTCCGGGAAGTATTTTATTCCTAATCTAACACAGTTGGTTTTATTAGAATTAATTAAATATAACTAAATTATTTTTTTTTCAATTTTTTAAAACACGCACAGGTTTTTTATATGAAATTACGGGTTAATAGAAAAGAACGGAAATTATTGCTTATTGTTGGGCTTTTAATAGTTTCATATATTACAGGAATGTTTCTCTATTATGCGAATAAACCTATTTTCAAATACAATATAATTGAAGATAATTTTGAAGATAATCTTGCCGGGTTTTTTCCGTTGGGGTGGTTATCAGTTGTAAATCCTTTTAATACAAAAGTGGTTAATGATAATGGGAATAATGTCATGGAAGTAAAAGACTTATCTTCCCAAGAAGTGACAGAAATTTGCAGAAGGTTTAAAAAAACCACATCCGGTATTATTGAATGTAAGGTTAAAGTTTTTAATCTTGATGCAGGATTTGTAATTCATATACCCCAGAGGGATATAGAATACAATCCCTATGACGATATCATAATTATTTTTTATGATGGATTAATTTATGTGGCCGAAGAGGATAATATTTTAGAATTGGATGAAGATCCTTCGGTTTGGAGTTGGTTAAGATTGACTAATCCGGAATGTTGGCTTATTGATGAATGGAATTTAAAAGATTTTGAACCTGCATCCAATTATCAATTAAATATATGGTATACGATAAAAATTACTTTTGATAGAGAAAATTTCATATTAACAATAAATGGGGATTCTTTAGGAACATTTGATTATCCTAAATTAAACCCCCCTTATTTTGCTTCTTTATATTTTTGGAGTTTAATAACTCCGAGTTTTTTTAAATTTTATGTGGATGATGTAAAAATTACATTATTACAACCGGTTGATTACATCCATCCTTTAAATATTATCTTTTTGTTATTTATTCCAATTTCATTTATTAGTTTTTATATTTTATATAAAAAAAAGAAAAAGAAGAGAAAATAATGGAAGTTGATTTAAAAGAGGGAATAAATTAATATGGTAAAAAAAAATAATCTGGCATATTTTGAATTATTATTAATTTTTTTTATTCCGATTTTATATTTATCAGCTCATTATTTGCTTACTATTTTTTATTTTTCTCCTGACAATCCTGTGGTTTGGATGGGAATTGAAGTAAATGGTTTAATTATAGATGTTGTTTTATATCTTGGGCTTTTTTTAACAGTTATTTTATTTTTTTTAATTATTCAACGAAATTTTATTTTAAAAAAAAGAAAAGTGAGAAGATAATTGAAAATCAAGCATATTTCATTAGGGTTATTAGTTATTTTATTTATATGTATTATATATCAATGTCCTTTTGGAAGCTGTACAGAAGCTAATTTTTATGCAATTTCTGAAAGTGATAATCCAACCCATTGGATTCTTCAAGGGACTGATCTTACTCCATTAGAAGACTTTCATGATGATATTAGTGGAAGTAATTGGAATTTATATGGAGTTTCTGAAAGTACGTTTAATAAAAATGATGCTCAATCTGTTAATTATTTATTAGATGGGGCAACAACAAGTTCTATATGGGGATATAGTGGATATAATTTCTATATTGGGACTCAAGATACTTCTCCCGAAGGGATATATTGGGATGGTTCATATTTTAGAATGGTTGGAGGGTATCATGATTCAATATATAAATATACTATAAATGGGGCAAAAGTATTTAGCTGGTTTTATGTCGGTGATGAAGATACAACTCCACGTGGAATATGTTGGGATGGAACTTATTATTGGGTTGTAGGTGATGTAAATAATAGAATTTATAAATATACATCAGCTGGAGATTATACCGGAGTTAATTTTTATGTGGGGGGTAGGGATATGGCCCCTATGGGTATTTGTTGGGATGGGAGTAATCTTTGGTTTGTAGGAGCTATAAATAAAGAGGCATATAAATATACATCAGCTGGAGATTATACCGGAGTTAGTTTTTATATTGGTGATCAAGATACTTATCCGTATGGTATTTGTTGGGATGGGAGTAATTTCTGGGTTGTTGGGAGTACTACCGATAAAGTTTATCAATATTCATCAGCCGGAGTTTATACCGGAGTTAGTTTTTATATTGGTGATCAAGATACCCAACCAAAAGGAATTACATGGGATGGAACGTATTTATGCGTTGTAGGGGCAACCAATAAACGAGTTTATAAATATCAATTACTAACAATAATTCAAAAAAAATATCAAGGAGCAGGGTATATGTTTATGCAAACTGACATCACAGAATTAGTTTCTCTTTTATCAACTGATTATGGATCTCATTACGAACTCGAAAGTGGAGATTATTTTGAAATTGACTTTCAAACAAGCTCAGATTCTAAAATTGAATTATTGGCATATAAAGATGGAAATTTACAACAAACTTTAACACTTTCTCCATCCGAAAATACAAATTTTAATAGACATATTGCCCAAATAATTGTGACTGATTCTTTAGAGTTTGATCAATTAAAAATACGTTCTACATTTGAAGATACTGATTATATGAAAGTTTACGATATTAAAACGTTCAACTATATTATAACAGGGGATTATGCTGATTTTTGGGTTGGTTCAAAACGAACTCATACTGTGGTTTTAACTTCTGACGATTATAATATGAGAATTTTTGAAGATGGAATAAAAAAAATAGATATGAATATAACAATTGGAATTACAGATTATTATTATATTTATGAACCAATTGAATCGATTGAATGCAGATTAACTTTATTTTATATTGGAAAAGAAAATTCTTTAGAGTTTATGGATTATCATATCTCAATAAATAGGAGTTTGAATGGAGTTTGGGATAAATTTGATTTATTAGCTAATATTTTTTCTGCTGATATGGATACAAATATGGAGATCAATGTATCTGATCAGTTTAATACTCTGGTATATTCAGATATAAGACCTGTATCTGCATATATTGATTTGGAGTTAGAAATCTTCCGTTTACAAATAAAAAGTCTATTAAGATGGCAAACTACTGTGGATATTGATTCTACTTACATATATCCTTTACTTTCTTATGATTCTTTATATTTCTTTTTATCAAAAACTAATTACCAAATAGGTTATTATAATGATAATGAAGATTATCAACAGTTTTCAATTTATCTTAATTCTAATCAAGCATATACCTTAGATCGTTCTCAATTATGTTTTCTTTCATATATAAATCAGAGGGGGGAATATCTTGAATTTAACCAATTTAAAACATATATCAATGGAACTTTACTTTATCAAAATATCTTTTATGAAGATGTCGGGGATACTGTAGATATTCTTATTACAGATTTATTCGGTTATGAAGTGTATCAAGATATTTATACAGTTGTTTTAGGAGAAAATTACATTCCTATTATTTTAACTCAATATTCTCTAAAAATTTCAAATCAACAGGAAATGTACAATCATGTGAATATTACGTTAAATTCTGATTTGGATTATCCTGCTACTTATACTTTTGAAAATGAAATTGATGATACACTTAACGATAATATAGAATTTATCTCGTCATATAGTAGTACTGATTCTGGTAATGAAGCGAGAATTATGGCTTCTGAAGATGGACATGATAAAGTTATTCGTTTTATTTCTGATGGCAATAGTGGAACTTATTCTCGTTGGTATCATAATAATAACGACCAAACTTCAAGTTGTACCATAGAATTATGGATGAAATATATAGATAACGGAGCTGGACTTCATTGGCTTTATTTCTATGCTTCTGCATCTAATGTGCTTGTTCGTATATATTTTGATTCTTCAACAAATAAACTTAATTGGGAATATGGAGATGGAATCGGAGGAACAACTTCTAATGGTATAGCATGTACTTCTGATATATGGCATCATATAAGAATAAATTTTGATTTTATAGCTCATACCTATGACCTTTATTTAAATGGTATTTTAATTGCAGATGGTTTAAATTTTAGAATGGATTATACCGATGAAATTTTAATTTATTATTTAGTGAGAATAGATAATGCTGGAGGTCTAAATGCTCTTGAATGTTATCTTGATGCAGTTGGAGAATCGTGGGATCTTGAGTATGAAATCGGAGATAATCTTAAAAAAATACCGGAATCTGAATATTATTGGAGTGAATGGATTGCTCCGGCAGAAATTGTGAAATTTAATCTATTTGAAGGATATTATATATTTGATTTAACCGATAATGAACACAGTTCTTCGAGCAGTTATTCTTATACATTAAGAGGGGATGATATAATTCTGATTTCTTCAGATAACACTTTTTCAAGTGTTATTACAAATATTTTGAATGTAAATTCTACTATTGGAAATCTTATAACAAATGTAGAAATTACTTTAACTAATATAAATACTGACATCAATAATACAGTTATAAATATTGATATAAATCTTTCAAATATCAATTCTACATTAGGAGATTTATTAATAGCTCAGAGTTTAACCCTTACTAATATAGAAAACAATATTGGAACATTATTTATCTATTTGAATAATAATTTTACAAGTTTAGAGAATACTATTAATTTATCATTTTTGGATTTAACCAATACCATCTTTTTAATTAATAATACTATTTATACAAGTGTTATTGGGATGGAAGCTAATTTAAATATTATAGGAACTACTATTTTAGGGAATTTATCAATAGCTATACAACAAAATGAATTTCTTACTACACTATTCAGAATTGCTATGTTTTCCGAATTATTAAATTGGACAGGAGCAGGATATAATAGTTCATATATAGAAAGTCAAATTGATACTTGGCAATTTATCAATGAATTCAATAATCAAACAGTTCAAATATTTCTTGAATATGAAGGAGTAATAGATATACTTACACTTACAGCAGAAAGCATACTTTTTCAATTATTACCAATAACTGATGTGGAATATCGATTATGGTCAGTAGATAATGAAGAGTATATAACAGAATGGCAACCATTACCTGAAAATAGAACTGTAAGTTTTGGATTTTTTGAAACAACCGTTTCAAAAACTCCTTTTGATGTGAATTTTTTTACTATACTTATAGCTTTTATATGTACAGTTTCGGTGGGAATGGTAATTGTTATAATTATATGGGCATATATGAAAGGAGATCGAGATAAAACTCCAAAAAATACACGAAAACGATATAAGAGAAAAATGAAGCCGGGTTCTTTTAATAATAGATTAACAGGAGGGCATTAAAATGAATAAAAGAAAAATAGATAAATCTTATTGGAATGAATCAGTTCATACAAAATTAAGTTATTTTGGTTTTGGTTTTCCTGCTGTTATAATCCAATTTATTTTAGGATTTCTGCATTTAGATGAACAATTTGGGGTATTATGTATAATTGAAGGAATAATGGGTTTAACCGGCTTATTATTCTTAGATTTACTTCATGGCCAAAAATCAATATATCCTAAAGAGTTCAAAAAGATAAATCCGAATTTATTTTTTAGAGTTATTATAATATTCGGGGTTATTTCTATAATTCAGTTTGTTTTTCAAATTGTTCCTTTAACAATAAGAAGCTCAGAAATGGCTATGGCTATTGTTTTCTGTGCAGTATGTGAAGAACTATTCTTTAGGGGGGTATTATTAGAACCTTTTTTCACGTTAGGAAAAGCTGACAATAAAAAAATTAAATTATGGAATAAAAAAGAAATTTCTTCTATGGAAATTTTTGGAATCCTTATTTCCGGAACAGCTTTTGCTATTTTTCACATTAATTATTACGGGAATCCTAATTTGATGTTTATGGTATGGGCCGGGGGGGTATGGTTAGGTTTTTGCTATTGGTATTGGAAGGATCTTACAGCAGTTATTTTAGCTCATTTTCTCCTGAATATTATTTTTGTATATCAATTCTGGTTGGTGACGGTATAATTGAAAATTACTTTAAAAAGAATAATCAGTATAATGGGAATAGGAATTATATCAACATTATTAATTCTATTATTAATTGAAACTCTTTTTGCCCAGATTATTACAAATTTCCTTATAGGTCATGTTTCTGATAATGCAATGTTATTAATTATAACAATGGGGTTGTTTATATTTACAATAATTATTTCTATTATAGTTGGATTTTTCATAACAGGAGATATTAATATAATATCTGTATTGAAATCGTCCCTTTTAGCTTTTGTTTGTACATTAGTTTCTCTATTTATTATCTCAAATCTATTTTTATTGGTTTGTCATAAAGATTTATATAGTGAAGTTTCCGGATTTGAAATAATCCTTATTTTCCCACAGGTGTTAGTTTATTTTGGAATTTTTATTTTACAAAATATTTTTTATTTATTTATCTTGGAGATTGTAATTTATTATGTATTTTTTGTTATGTTTTTAGAATTATTATTTAAGGAGAGGTATTAAAATCATGGAAAATAAGTATAAAAGAAATTTAGGGGGGGTAATCGGATTGTTGTTTTTGTCTTTTATTACTATAACATTAAATTTACAAGTTGGATTTACTGTTTTTGAAAATATAGAACAACAAAATTCTCTTCTTATTTTTATAATATGCACATGTATAGTTATTTTTACTATAATAATAACATTTTTAATATTACGTTATGAATTAAGAAAGATTACAGAAATCGAACCAGATATAAATAATAAAGAGGTTGAATAAAAAAATGAAAACAGGGAAAAGAGAAAAAACAGAAAGAGTGGAAGCCGAAGCCATTTCATATTTTTTCTGGCATAATTTATTTTCGGTTTTTATATTTTTTCTAATGACTATGCAATTTGGGTTATTTAAAGAAAGGAATTATTCTTTTTCGTATATATTTAGCATAGATTTTGGGGTATTTGTTATAATAATCTTTGGTTTTTCTTTACTTGCAGGGTTTATAGGAAGACTTATTGCCTATATGGTTTTAAAAGCATATTTTAGTTGGAGAAATAGAAAAACAAGAAAAATAAAAGTTATGAAAAAATTCGGGGAATTAAATACAGGAATAAATAAAATTTCAATTGCTTTTTTTATTTCTGCATTTATAACTGCTGTTGTTTTTTCTCTGGGGGTTGTATTACTCCTGCAAAATATGTTATTTGATGAAAATACATTATTAACTTTAATGGCAACTTATTTGCTGTTAAAAATAGGAATATTTTTTGGAATAAAATTATTAGTGGAGTGGAAATTATAAAATGAAAAAAATTTGTACAAAAGAAATGGTTATAATTTTAATTATAACAGTTGTTTTTACAATGTGGCTTTATGGGATGGCAACGGTATATTTTCCGGAACCAATTCATTTGGGTTTAGGGCAATATATTGATATTGGTACAGGAGTTATAATTATGGCATTGTTTATGTTTGGGATTATTATTTCAATGAAATTTGGAAAAAAGAGGAGATAAAAAAACTATGATACAAAAAGATACATTCAAGGGAGATGAATTTTGGAGAAAAATGAATTTTGGCATAATTTTTTTGGTATATGCGTTTTTGTTTATAATGATGATTTTTCCCCAATTTAGCAAAACAATGCTTACAGGTTTAGGTTTTTTTATAATCGGATATATCGCATTTCAACAATATTATTTTAGAGAAATGGATAAAAAGAATAGGGGAAAAATAGTTATAGCAGGTTGGGCCACACATAATTATGGAGTGGGAGAAGAATTTGAACTGCCTAAAGTTAAATTAGAACCGATTACAAAATTATCTCCAACTGATTTAGCTTCTGTAGATTTATTTATTAATACTTTAGTTGTAAATGAAAAAGAAAAAAGAAAGGAAATAAAAGCCGATATGGGAAATTTATATTCAGAAAAAAAAGAAATTGAATATAAAGGACCAATTCAAGATCAAGAAAATAACGAAATAGAAGGTGATTATTTATATGAGTAAAAGTAAAGGACCGGGATCATTAACAATTAAAAAATTACAGGAAAAAAAACAAGAAGAGCAAAAACAAGAGCAAAAACAATTACAGGAAAAAAAACAAGAAGAAGAAAAACAAGAAAAAAAACAATTACAGAATGAAGAAGGATATTCACGATGGAGAATACTTAAAAATTTTCAAGATAAAAAAGAAGCTAAAAAACAGAAATTTATTATAAGAACCCAAGCAGAAATAAAACGATTAAATGAAGTGGGGTTGGAGTTATCTAATGTCTTTTTTCTTGATGATTTAATAAAAGCATCAGATAAAAAGAAAGCAGGAATAGAAGGAAGGCACGTACACGGTTATATGGAAATACAATATGAAGATTATAATTGGCTAATTGATAATGATGTATTAGATCGAGCTTGTTATCTTGCGTATAAATCATTTAAAAAGATTCATTATTCTACAATAGATACATATCCTTTACCAACAATGTATAGAACTTTAGCATCATGGCCTAAAAAAATTCATTATGATCATTTTCCTGAGTTTGAATTTAACAGAATGGTACTTCTTTCTTTAGAACCTATAAATGAAGCTATTACGTTTATTGATAATTATGAACCGTATCAATTAGATGGATATGATACTGCTGTTAGATTAGGACCTGCTAATTTACTAAATGCCGGTTTTCCTATATATGATTTACCTGTTTCTGTTGTGAAAGATACTCCGGGAAAAGATAAATTCTTTTTTGAGGCCAAAACATCTTCAGAAGAATTAACAAAAGAACGGGATGAATTATTAAAAAAAGAAATATTCGAAATACGACAAAAAGAAAAAACCAATGATGAAGTAAAAGAAGAATTAGAAATTGAATCATCTACTGCACGAAAAATGTATTCTGATTTAAAGCATAAAATGTTATCTCGATCTCCTTTTACGGATGAATATGAATTTGAAGAATTTGAAAAACGATATGTGAGAAAACAACATCAGAGTGCAATAGATTGGAAAAAGGTTCTTATTGGATTAGGTCTTCTTGTTTTGATTGTGTTTTTAATTATAGGATGCGTATTTTTATTTTCTCCCAAACCTCCAACTGAAGTTATTAAAACTGCCGGATTATATACTGCAACTAAATTATCTCTAATGGGGGTTTGATAAATGTCTTATTCGGGAGATCGTTCTTTTACACGTGAATATGCCCAGATTCAAGGGATTAATCTATTAATGAATGTGATTAAAAGATTAAAAAGTCTTGAAACTAAATTAATGACAATTGTTAATGATTGGCAAAGAACAAGAACTCTTGGATTAGAAAGCCAAGTTCAATTAATATTCGGAACTTCTGGAGAAGATCTGACATCTAAGTATTTAGTTCATAGAATAAGTATGTTAAACGATCATTTATTATCCGAATTTCCCCATAGAGATTATGCATTAAAATTAACTAAAAAATGTTTAAATGCAGTATTTAGGGCAATTCAATCTAATAGTCATTTATGGAGTAAAGTGCAAATGCAATCCATTTTAATGTCATTAGGGTCCGGTTATGCAATAAAATCGAAAGGTTTGCCTTTTATTGATAGAATAAATAAAAAAGATAAGAAAGAAAAGAAAGAACAGATAACTCCTTTAAGTCCTGATTTGGTGTGTTAAAAATGAGTGATGATTATTTAGATTCACTTGAAAATATAAAAGGGGGGATGATCGGGAATATCAAAAATAGGCAACAAAACGGATATGTTGATTGTTGTGAAGAATATAGATTTATTCGAGAATCAAATAATATTAGTTTTAATAATAAAATGAACAGGTTAGGAATTACCGATTTAGTTAAGGATGAACAATACGATCAAACATTTGTTTTATTTCATGATCTTACGGAACCAATTAAATATCATGCAAATACTACTATTGGAATAACCGGATATACCCGATCCGGTAAATCTGAATTAGTAGAAACAATTGTTCTCCTTCTTATAAAAGCAAATTTAATGTATCTGCATCGAAAAATAAAACCGTATTTATGTTTTACTCAACCGGATTTCTATTCAATATTAAAACAATTAAAGAAAGGGGATGTTATCTGGAGAGATGAAGATCCACGGCCTATGGGAAAAGGTTCAAGAGTAGAAACGTGGTCAGTAGATAATATTTTGCATGTTATTGCTAAAATGGAAAATAGTTTTATATTTGTAGATCCTAAAAAAGTGAGGGTTGATTGCGATCTTTATTTAGAATCGGCAGGAATGAATAGAAAGACACGAATTAATAGATTTATGATTAAAGATGATAAGAATCTTTATTTTGGGCATATATATGTAAAATTACATGAAGATGAAGAGTTTCGGGAATGGTATGAAAACGAAAAAGATTTCTTTATTGAAAAAGCAAAAAAATTAGGGGGTAAATTTAAATCAGTACAAGAAAATGAAGATGATGAACAGGAAGAAATTAATGAAGATTTACAAGAAAGATTGGATATAATAGAAGAAATGTATTTTACAACTAATAAAGATCGTGATATTCATATATTTAAATTATATGAACAAAAATATGGATTACAAAAAATAGCAAATATAGTGGGATTAGATAAACAAACAGTGAAAAATAAAATTAGTGATATAAATAAAAAATGTTTCAAAAATTAGTACACTTTTGTTTAGAACTTAGATGTTATATATTATATAATCAAAAAAATAGTATAAAATAGTATTAAATTTAGTATTTTAAAATGTATAATAGAAACGTATTACCAATAATAAAATGAATAATTAGCTCATAATTTAGTATTTGTATGAATTATTTACATTTTCGATTCCATTTATTAATTTTTTCAATAAATCAAAAATAAAAGGTGATATAAAATACCAGAACCAATGTATAATATAAGAAATATTAAAGTAAAAGGGCATTATCGAACATATCGAAAAGGGAGTTATCCCGGACCTTATAAAGATGTTCGAAAATATATTAAAGTTCATAATCGAAAGATTTCTCAATTGAATTTTATCCCCCTATCTAAAGATATAAAAAATCGTTCTTTTGGCCAAACAACAATGATAAAAAAAATTCCAGATAATCTTATTGAAGGAGTACAGAAACTTTCAATGGATCAGGAACATGAATATTCAATTGATATTGATTTTGAACGTGAAATGGAAGCTCCAGAACAAATGCTTGTCATGAAAGGGGGGAGAAGAACAACCACAAAAGTGGGAGATTTTGAATTATTTGGACATACCCATCCGGGCCAATCTTATCCTCAACCATCTAATGTTGATTTACGAATAATGCATCCTTTACAACCGGAATTTATTGTTGCCCAGAACACAGGTAAAACAATTATATTGAATATAGAAGATTATGATAAATGGTATAAATGGAAGGAATCTGGAAAAGATATAAGTACTCAAAGAGCAGAATTTGAATGGGGAAGGAATTATATTTTTAATGAAACAGGCATAAAAATATATCCTATGGTAAAAAATCTTAAAATAGAATTAAGAGATGATCGTCATCCCGAAAAACAATTTCCAAGAGTTTCAAAAGATAAAGTCATAGCATGGCATACAGGAAAAGAATAACTTATTTTTTTATTATTTTTTAATATTCCTAATATTTTATATCAACCTTAAAAAAATCGTTTCTAATTTGCCAGATAAATGGCAGTTTTTATAATTTTTTAATTGGTAATATAGATAAGATATATACTTTTAATTACCTATCAATATTTTCGATACTATTTATTTATTATTTCGATAAATCTTTTTTATATTTTTAAGGGAAAACTGAGAAAACCCTATATATTTTTCCACAGGGAAAACGAGAAAAAAAAGTTCATTTTTATAATTTCTTAAAATAGCAGAAAATTATATTTAACTATTAAATTTTAAAGAGTTAAGATAATTTTTTTGAAGGGAAAACTGAGGGAAAACTGAAGGGAAAACTGAAATTCAGTTTTACCATCTTACAACTTGTTTATACAACTTGTATTATTTTTTATACAAGTTGTATATACCTATTAAATCTTATTATATAAGATTATACCATATACCTTAGAAAAATATTCAATAAAATATGATAACAACTTGTAAAAAAGAAAAAGTTTAAATATACAACTTGTATATATTTTAATTAACAAGTTGTAAATAAAAGTAAAACAAAAACTATACAAAAAAAAAGTGAAAAAAATCATGAACCCTATAAATTGGTTGGAAGGAAGAATAAAAGAAGTGGCAAGAGTTCTTCATGAGAGTGGTAATAACAATAATATTACTTATGAAATCAAACCCAATTCTGTAATTTTTCTTAGTGATGGGTATTTTCTTGCATACTTTGAATATAAAAAAGAAGTTAAAAAAATTAAATGTCCAATATGTAATGGAGAAGGATCTATTTCTTATCGTTATGGATGGGCAGAATCATGTTCGTTATGTCAAGGAAGAAAAGAAGTAAGACAATCGGAAATAGATCATTTTCAAACCCAAAAAAAGAAACCATCCTATTGCGAAGTTGTTGGAGCAAATTGGGATGATTTCTAATTTTTTTTTAATTTTAAATTAAAACTAAGAGGTAAAAAAAATGTCCGAAAATAAAAAATGTTTAAGATGTGGAAAAAAATTAACCAATTCTAAGAGCATAGAATTAGGTTATGGAAATTTTTGTTATAAAATGATGAAACTTGAAGAATCTAAGATAACAGGGAAAATTGATAATACTATATTAGAAGAACTTGTAAATAGGATCAGAAAACTTGAACTTGATAATACGTTTATGAAATATCAATTAAAGAATAAGACGTTTGTTAATACTAATGGAAATTCTAAGGATGCAGAATTAGAATGGGATATACCTAAAGAAATAAAAGAAATAAAAGGAAAATTCGAGATTGAATTTACTGTTGTTATAAAAGAACTTAAACTTATTCTTAATGGTGATGATTTCGATTACCACACTATTCTAAAACCGATTGAACCCAGAACAACCCCAGAAATAATCGAAAATATACAATTAGCTAAAGTAGAGGGGTAAAAAGATGACAATATCAAAAAGATTAATGATGGCAAATAATTTTACAGAAATTTTATTTTCATGCTTAGAAGATGATAAACCTGTGAAAAAAAATACAGTAAAAGAATTTGAAATTGTTGGAAATAGTATATTTGATGCTTATATGAGAGTAAATATAACTACATTTTTATCAAATATAAGATTTAGTGAAATATATAGAAATATAGTTAAAAACGAGAAATCTGAGATGCTTATTTATAAAAATATATCCGAATTTTTAGAAAATATTACTTATAGTGAAAAATATAAAAATTCTATAATAGAACAAAAAGAGAATTTAGAAGGAAATGGATTAAAACAATTTTTATTATTTAGTTTTTTAAAAGAAATTTCTATTATGAATAAAATAAAAGTAAAACGAAGTGGAAAAAATGGCAAAAAAACAGGTTGATACTGAAAGCATTAAAAGTATAAAAAAATCTTATGAAATTTTTGGGAAATTAATGGAAAAATATGAAGGAAATGATTTATTTGATAATTTATTAGATATTTCCTTAAATATTGATGCAATTTTTACTCTTTTAGAAAGAAAAAATTATATAATTATCTCAAAAAAAGAATATGAAGAATTATTAAAAAATAGGGGGTAAAAAGAAATGGCAAAAAAACCAACAAATAAGGATAAAGTTCTAGATTTAATTAAAGAAAAAGGACCGATTTCTAATACTATTTTATCTAATGATTTAGAAATAGATTTGGCAAACTTAGGAAGAATAATTAAGCAATTACTCCAAGATGGAATTATACTTCAATCTATTGAGAAGAAAGGGCAAACAAGGGAAAGAATTAACACATTCAATCCAGAAGGAAAAAAATCAACCCAAACTCCAATTAAAAAAGAGAAAAAAATTCCCGAAATACAGGAAGAAAAACCTAAAAAAATTATTATTCCTAAAATTGAAAAACCAAAAAGAGAATTAACCGAGCATTTAGATAAAAAATTCATAACTGATAAAGATTCAAACAAACAAGAATTAATTTCTAAGATATTTGAAATAACTAATGTACATGAAAAAGAAATTCCTGCCGATTTCTTAAGAAGTAAATTATTAGAATTTGATTTAGTAGCCCATAGAAAATTAATACAAGAAAAGAAAAAGGAGTTGATATAAATGGTTAAATGCCTTATATGTGGAAAAGAATTTATACCAGAAGGAAATGAACCCATACAACCTGTTGTACAAAACGGGGAAATTGTATTTCGATATATACATAAAGAATGTTATAACAAAAAAGAAAAAAATAAAATTTATCATATAAAATAAACATTTTTTTATTTTCTTTAATTTTATACTACTTTTTTTTTATCGTTTCTATTTTGACAAATAAATGGCACTTTTGTTTATTTTTAATTCACTTGTATAGAACCTGTATATACTTTTATTTTCAAAATTATTAAAAAAATAAAAGTTCAATAAAAATAGACTTTTCTTTATTTATATTAAAAAATGAAACCAGAATAAGAAACTTTTAAATATTTTCTAAGAGTTTGAAAAATTAAGAAAATTTTTTATTTTACAGAAATTTTTTTATCTTTCATAAATTTCAAGATCATAAGTCATAAAAATTTGATTTTTTTATCTGAAAAATATTTTGTATATATTTTTTCTATACAAGTATCCAATAATATCTCAATATTACAGAAGAAGTGTAAATAAAAGTATTTACATTTATATACTTTAAAAAATATTATATTTTTAAGAAAATATATTTTTGAAAATTTAAAAATAAGATGATAAATAATGGAAGAAGGTACAATAAAACCAAGTATTATTAAAACTTTTTATGAAATTGAAACCGAATTAAAAAAATATGGGTTTAAAGAAAGAGATATTTTACTTATGCTTCAAGACAGAACAAAACCTAAAATGAGTTTAACAGATATTAAAAATATGTATCGTGCAATAAAGCAATTTGAACAAGATTTTAAAAGATTTCAAAAAATAACTCAATTATAAAAATGGAACCTATAAACTGCTGTATATGTGGAGCAATTCGATGGGGAAATTCCAGATATTTGAATAAAGCAAATGTGTGTAAATATTGCAGGAAAAAAGCAAACAATTTATTAGAAAAAGGGTATACAGCAGAAGAAGTTTTTGAAATTTCAAGAAATTGGAAATGTAAGCCGGAAAATAGAATATTAAAAGAAAGTGAATAAATTGAAATTAGAAGAGATAGAAGAGTTTAGTAAGAAATTAGAAAAAATTCTTGGATTGTTGGAATCTAAATCAATAATAAAGAAAGAAGCTATACTTCAAATAATAGATTTATATAATTCTATTGATCTGAATTTCTTTTATTCCATAGAAGAATTAAATAAATTTAAGAAAGGAATTTATTATTTAATAGGAATTGATTCAAAATCAATTGAAATCTTTAAATTTTTAGAATCCATTATTATAGAAAATTCAATTTCAAGATATTTCCGATCTTTTATTCTTGAACTTCTTGAAATATATTTTCCAAAAAAAGCTAAACAAATCAAACAGTATTTAATTATCCATGATTTTTATTATGTACATGGTATTAATAAAAAATATGATATATCCAACAAAAAAAACATTTCTACTGGATTAGATATTATTAAAGTAGAACTCCATAACTTTTTACTTAAACTTGCTGATATTCTTAATTCTTATTCACCTAAATATTATGGGGTTTTTTCATATAATTATGAATATAAAGGGCTTTCTAACTCTTTTTGTCTAATCGTTCATAAAAATCATGATCCTTTCAAATTTAAACAATATTCTTTAAAATATACTATAAAACAATGCAAATCATTAAAAAAAATTATAGCTCGTTTCTATTCTAATATTAATAATAGATTTCTAAATGCCGAAGGATTTTATATAAATGACAAATATTTTCTAAGAACTCACCTATTAAATTTATCAATCAAATTAATTAAAAACTATAAAGATAATATAAAAGAAAATGAAACAATTATATATTTGCCAAAAAATAATAACAATCCTATAAAAATATTTAATAACAAAACAGATATTGTTATTTATTTTTTTCCTGAGAAAGTATTTTCTTCAAAAGATAAAAATGGACAGTTAAAAATAACGGTTAATCTCAGAGCCCATTATTCTGAAACCAAACTTAGCAAACTTCAAAAAACGATCTTGAAGTATCTTTATAAAAAATGGCAAGGATTACCATATTATGATTTAAATGAAAAAATCTTTTTATTAAATAACCAAAACACTAATATCCAATATAATACTAAATTATCATTGAGTTTAGCTGAAAAAGAAATTGAGAATTTTATCAAAACAAATCTAAATTTAATTGAAAATGAATTAACTTTAATTGAAACACAAAAAAGAACTCCTTTTGGAATAATAGATATACTTGCTAAAGATAAAGAAAATAATATTGTTGTTATTGAAATTAAAAAAGGAAAAGCAACAGATAATACAATAGGGCAACTATTACGATATTTAAGTTGGGCTAAACAAAATTATGATAAAAAAATAAGAGGAATTATAATTTCTAATACAAAATCTAAGATTTTAGATATGATATTAGAGGAAATTAATTATTCTATAAAAATAAAATATTTGAAACATATTATACCTTTTTCTATGTATGAAAAAACAAGAGGAATTCCTAAAGAAATATTACCTAATTCTCATAAAGCAAAATTTTCAAGATGTATAAAACGATTGGAAAATCGAAATTTAATAACATATAATAATAAAAAAATAAAATTAACTGATAAAGGAACAGATATTTGCAAATCAATTTTAATAGAAAATTAAAAAGGAAGTGAATGAAATGAACTTACAAGAATTTATAATATTAAAAGAACAACAAGAAAAAGAATTTTTTGATAAAATATGGGAGAAATTTGAGAATATTGAAAGGGAAAAATTACCATCTTTAAAATATATCATAGATATGAAACTTTTTAGAGAATATGGAAAAGCGATTAATTATGCTGTAAAATATAATCTCAATTTTTCTGATATTGAAATTATTAGCCGAAATGATAATATAGAAAAAATTGTTGGAAAAAGGTTTGAAGGTAAATCAACGAATCTATTATTTGAACCATTTGAATTAGGATATTTTTGTTCTTTATGTGGGCATTTTCCTGATTTAAAAAAAGATGGAGAAATTGAATTGATGCATTTGGAGTTTTCAGAATATCGTTATTTTATGTATTGTAAAAGATGTAATATTGACATTCCAAGTTATATTTGCATACAACCTAAATCTAAAAAAGACATAAAACGCATAACTAATACTTATCTTTCAATGCTCCATGAAGTAGCTGAAAGAGAGCAATTTAAAATAGGTAAAATGATGATCAATTTTTTAGATAATATTAAGAAAAACAAATTCAGAAAAAAAAAGATAATAAATGAACTTGAATCTGTAATAAAAACATTTCCAAAACGAGATCCAGAATGGAAAAATAAAATATAAAGGAAGTGAATGAATAATGGGAGATATAAAATATTATTTTATTACTTATAAAAAAGGAGATTTAATCGAAAATGATGTTATCAATTATTTTCCTGTTAAATTCCCTTTAAAGAATAAAGGAACAACAATTCTTTTTTATAGTCAAATATCAAAAGCAGTATTTGATATGTTTAAATTAATGAAAGAAAAATTTTAGAAAAAAGAAAGAAAAATGATTAAAATGCCAAAAACAGAACCAGAATATACAGAAAGTTTCAATATAAGAGTTTCAAAAGAAATCAAGAAAAAATGGGAAAGTTTTACAAAAGAAAATGAGTTTGCAAGTATTTCGCACATGATCCGATCTACTATTAATGATCGAATTAATGGGATTTTAACCCCATTTAAACAAAACTCCGAAATGTCAAACCGGGTTAAGAATTTAGAAAATGAAAATAGAGAATTTCTAAAATCTCTCAATGAAATTTTAAAATTATTAGCTCAGAAACCAACTGTAAAAGAAAAACCTTCTTATTTTGACTATCAGAAAAATCTAATCCTAAATTTACTTAGAGAAAAACCCCGAAATGAAAAAGAACTCTCGTCAGTTTTAGGAATTAATGATATTGATATTATGGTCCTATTAAATGACTTATTAGAACTGAATTTAATAAAACGATCTGAAAAAGCAAAAACCAAATTTGAGGCATTAATATAATGAATGAAGTAGATTATATTATTTCATTATACCCTTCGAAATTTGATGGGTATCAATCCAAAAAGGGAAATATAGGAGAAATAAAAGCATTTATATCAAATCTGTGGAAAAATGCCATAGAAGATTCTATAAAATTAAGTGAAAAACCTTTTGATTTGTTTGTAATTTATCTAAATATCATTTTTATTAATGAACGATATTGTTTAGAACGAGCTTTTCAAAAAATTAAGATTAAAGGGGGAATGTGTAAACCTTGCTGTGTATCTTCTCTTATGGATAATACTGTTGAATATTTATTTGGATTAATTAAGATGTGATATAATTTGAGTAATGAATATAAACCAGAATGGGCATTCATAGGAAGAGAAAAACCGGTTCTTATCAGTAAAGAAAATGAACCTTATTTTACTTCATATCTAATGGAAGTTAAAAAACGCAGTGATCCTGCGTATAAAAACCAAAAATGTGCTTTAACCCAATTTTTTGAATATGTATATACCAATTTAAATAATAAAAATGTTGTAGAAATTACAAAAAAGGATGTTAGAAATTATTTAAATGATATACTTGATAAAAAAGAAATTAAAAACTCTTCAAAAAATTCGTATCGTTCATATTTAAGTAGCTTTTTTGATTATATTGAAGAAATTATTGATTCTGATACATTTACCAACCCGGTACCTAATAAGAAAAAATATAAATTTACCCAATACGAAAAAGACGTAAAAAAGCAATCAGAAAAAGAATTAGAAATCTTAACAAAAACACAGCTCTTAAAAATCTTAGATTATTGCCATAAAAATAGGAGATTGGAAGATTTTATTTTATTTGGATTATGCATTTGTACAGGGGCCAGAATTAGTGAAATAATTACCATTAAACTTGAAAATATCAATTTACAAGAACGATATTTTGAAACTGGGTTTGAAAAAAATGCCCGGAAATCTACTTTAGGACCAAAAAAAAGTTTATTGTTTTTTTTCCCCGGCAAATTCAAAATTTTCTTAAAAAATTATATTTTATCCCTTAAATCATTAAATCCAGATATTGAATGGCTTTTTCCGGGAAAAAATAAAAAAATACATGCTACTGTTAATAATAAACCATATTATATTTTAGAAATGTTAAATAAAAAGTTAGGATTTCATTTTTCATATCGTTATTTCAGAAAAAGTATCATTACAGAAAGAGTAAAAATGAACTGCCCAGATTGGATCTCTGAAGGGCTGACAAATCATATAGGAACTACAGTTCAAAAAAGACATTATATTACTCTTACAATAAAAGAAAAACGAGATTATTATGATGTGTATTTTCCTTATGTTTCTTTTCCTTATTTTTAGTGTATTTAATAGAAGAAAAAATATACAAAAAAGTTTAAAGGCAGAGTTTTTATTAAACCCATATACATCTAATTTTAATTTACAGTTAAGTAAAGGGGTATAAATGTTAGAAATTGAACAAGAAATTCAAGAAATTAATAATGAACTAAAAAAAACCAATATTATAATTGAAGTTTTTGAATTTTTTTATAATAAACTAATTCGAATTTGTGAAATATTAAAGATTTCCCTTCAAGAGTTAATTCATAAAGATTTAGAAAATTTAATTGGTTCTTATGAAGAACGATTTACTTCTATTGGGATAACTCTTTAATCTTCTTTTTTATATGTCGTTCTATTTTAGTAATCATAAATCTAACTGATTCTGTCAAACTCTTAAGCCCGTAATAATCTTTAATTTTCTCAATCTTATCAAACATTTCTGATTCTAATAATACTCTTAATTCTTTTTCTTCTTTTTTTTCTGTACTCATATAAATCTAACTTCAAATATTTTAAAGATTTAGTAATATTTTTAATTTATTTCATATATAGTTTTTCTCTTTTTTAAAAAAGCATTCCTTACATTTTAGTACAATCAATAATCGTTATTTTTTTAAAGAAATTACTCCTTTATATTTGTATTAGTATTACAGTAAATATGGAGAAAAAATGGAAAGATTTAAATTCAAATTACGTTATTTATACTCTTAACAACAACTCGATATTTATACAAAATTTATACTAAGAAAATGGATAAAAAATGAAAGAAATAAGACTCGTGCTTAAAAAATCAGATTTTTTGAAATTTAAAATTTTAAAAGAGTGGTATAATGAGCAAAAAGAAACCCAAGTTCTAAGAAATCTAATAACCGAAAAATGCCAAGAAATCAAAAAGATTAATCTTTTAGCTGTAAAAAATGAAAAAAAGAAAGAGGTTAATTAAAATGTTTAAAATTGTAGAAAAAAACCAACCTAAAACCCTAAGTTTTGAAGAATTAAAAATTAAAATTGCCGAAGATCTTATAAAAATTTATTTTGAAACAAGCCGGAAAATAGAAGAAAATGAACTTGAAATTGAAAATTTAAAAAAATAAAAGGGGATATATCATATCTTTCAAACTTTCAGATCAAGCCATTTTAAGTCTTCTCAAAACCAGTGAAATTCGACATAGACAAAAAGAAAAAGAACCAGAAAAGAAATACAAATCGGTTTGCCCTTTTTGTCTTAAAATAACTCGTCTTTTTTGTTTTAAACGTTATAAGCCAGAAGATCCACATTCTTTATTATATCTAGCTTTTACTTGCCCAGATTGTAAATACCAATGGAAAGAACCGATAAAAGAGGTTAAATAATCATGAGTAAAGAAAAATTATCTATGATTGAGAAATTAAAGGATGTATTAACAAGAAATTATTCTACAATAAGAAAAAGCATCATAATTACAAAATTATTTCCTAATTATGATCTTTTGGAGTTTAAAATGCATTCTGATTTTAGTTCTAATGATTTGAATGGTATTTTTCGATATTGGGGAGTAGATTGGAATTTTTATGTTAAAGAATGGCATGTAAAAAGCAATAACAACCTTTCTGTTCGAGTTCAAATATTTATTTATAATAATATTGAATGTAATGAACATGATTTTAGAGTTCGGAGAGATTGGGGGCAAAACATTCAAATTTGTAATAAATGTGGATTATTTAGTAAAATTAATCAAGAAAAAATAGAGGTTAAATAAAAAATGTGCAGATTTAAAAAAAGAAAAGAAAAAGGAAGTTGGAAGAAAATCTGTTTATGTATTAAATCAGAATATTTTTCTAAAGAAGCATTTTGTTCCAGATGTCCATTTGAAAGATTAAATCAATTACCAATATTAAGAGGTTAAAAATGACAGAAACAGAAAAACAACAAATTGAATGTATTCATTCAGAACAGATAATTAACCCTGAAGGATTTCTTGTTTGTTCTTTCTGTGGAATTATGTTTGAAGAACATGCTAATTTAGAACAGGGAAATATATTTAACAACCATACTTGCTTCAATTCTACTTGTTCCTTAAAAACGACACGAATAGGATATAACCGGGAAAAAATAGTAAGATATAAACGTATATATAAATATTCTGGCAAACTTAAACTTGATTATAAAGACATTCTTGAAATCAAAACGTATCATGAAACAAAAAGATTATTAGGAGTATTAGAATTACCGAATAATTTAGAAGAAGAAATTAGAAAAAAAACTTTATTTTTTTACTCCCAATTCCAGAAACATACAAAATTTAGAAATATTCATTATCTAACTTCTCTTGCATTATACCTGACTTGTTTAGAACGAAAAATATCCGTTGATAAAAATAAATTATTAGAATTTTCTCGTTTGGATAAACGGTTATTTAATAAATATATATATGCAATTCTGAAAAATAATAAAGATTTAATGAAAAAACTAAGAGGAAATTCGTATAGAAAGGACTTAATCTTAAGGGAAATATCTGGTTTTATATTTCAAAAAGAATTTCATACTAATTTTTTAGATTTTTATAAAAAAATTCTAAATATATATTGGGATCAGATAAAAAAATACTGTAATAAAACCATAACTGCTCTCATTTTTTCCCTAACTAAAGATTATTTCAAATATACGTTAGGTTATAATGAGTATGTTAAAATTAGGCATTTTACAGATGCTAAGATTTCAAGGTTTCTTGGAATTGAACCGTCAGTTATAAGTCATACTAAAACGAGTCTAATTGGTTATTTTGTTAAAAAAGATTTAAATAAAAAAGAGGTAATTTAATGTTGAATAAAAATATTTATTTTTCTATTTTACAATTATTCCAATTCGGAATTAATGCAAGATATGAAGAGATATGGAGTTTGTTTAATTCAATTCATAGTAAATCCTTTTTTTCCACTTCCATAATCTATGAACAAGCTCTCTATATTTTTTATGTGTGTTGTAATTTGCTTTTTTCTTCTTACTCCGTACTTTCTTCTCTTGAAACATTAAATCTAACTAAAAATATAATACAAATTACAAAATAAGAGGCATAAAATTATGAGTAAATATATACCAGAAAATTTCAAAAAACAAATTATAAATAAATTAAATACAATTGAAATTGTTAAGAAAATCTTAACTCCAGAAGAAATAGAAAAAATTATCCCTAAATTTCTTGAGTTTCATAAGAACCCGGATAATGAAGGAAAAATCTTTAACGATGGATTTCGGGATTGGATTGTATTTGAAACCCCAACAGAAGACGTAATGAATAAAGCCAAACCCGTAGAATCTAATTTTTCAGATGATAATTACTTATGGGTTTGTAAATTTGATTTGGGAAAACTCAGTTTATTTGCTTCTCAATTACAAATATCAAAAATCGGATGGGAATCAACAATACTGGGCACAGGAAAACTTACAAGAAAATATGGGTATATTGGATATAGAGGTTTCTTTAAATCGTTAGAAGAATTGGCTAAAAACCATAATATAGATGTTGAAAATTTAACCGAAGACGATTTTACTGTTTCTTATTCTTTTAATTTATATCAATTAATTGAACGATTAAGAGGGTAAAGAAATGTCCAATTATAGCAAAAATGTTGAAAAACTGCTCCAATCTAAATTTAAGAATCTTTTTTCCGAAAAACCGGGAAATAAACCAATAGAAAAAGAAGAAACAAAAGATCCTTATGCAGAAATGTCAAATGAAGAATTAAACGATGTCTATAATAATGTTAATAAAGACGAAGCTGTTTTAACTGCCATAAAAAATGATGATGATTCAAAAGAACTTGAAAACTTAGAAGAATATTTTGATACTGAAGAACAAGTTGATTTGGTTTCAAAAGGAATTAAATTAACAACTGCAAAAAAATATAAAATAGATACAGGAAAACATCCTCTTGGAAATAAAAAATCAAAAAACCCCACTAATATCTTTAAAAAATGGCTAAAAACTAATTTTCCTACAGAATTAAATTTCTTAAAAGAAACTAAAGAAATTGAAGAAGCTATTGAAGAAAATAATAATAATGATAAAAAAGAAGATCTAAAAGAAAAAACCACAGAACCAAAACAAACCTTAAAAGTCCATGATATACAACAAAAAATAAGAGATTACCAAGAAAAAAAAGAAGAAAAACCAACAGAACCAAAACAATCAAATAAGGGAATTTCTTTATTCGAAAAAGATTCGAAAAAAGAAATAATCCCGGATAAAAAAGATCCTTTATCAATTAAAAAACCTAAAGAAGAAATTGTAATTATAGAAAAACCTAAAACCGAATTAATAATTCAAGAAGAACAAGAATCTTTACCTATTCAAAAGTTTGATGCAACCCTATTTCCTTCAGAAACAGCAATTAGATTTCTTATAAATCGTCATAAGTTTGTTAAAGACAATCTCTTAGACAAATATGACATAATTATTATTAAAGGTAATAAATTCGTTAAGAAATCCGGATGGAGAAAATTCATAAATGCATTTGGAATTAGTATTGAACTAATTGAACAAAAGGTTTATGAACAATTCAACGACAAACATGCAGAAATCAGAGTTAGAGCAGTTGCCCCTAATGGTCAGAGTGTTGAAGGAATAGGAATTAAATCGTGGAGTGAGCTTTATGAAAAAACTATGCATAATCTCATTTCTACTGCATGGACCAGAGCTGTGAACCGAGCTGTTTCAGATTTAGTGGGATATGGAGCTGTAAGTTATGAGGAATTAAGTGAACAAAAAGGAGCTGATCTATTTTAAATGATTTTTTTTACATTTTTTTCTTTTTTAATTTGTTTAGGTAAAATAGGAGAAATATTAATACAGGATTGAATAAAATGGTTGAAATCGAAAATCTGAATATTAACGTAAATATTTTTGAAATTCTAAAAGATGCATTTGAAGAACAGTTTAACAGAAGAAAGAATAAGTTAGGATGTTCTGAAATTCCTTTCTGTGCAAGAAAAACCATCATTTCACGATTATATCATATTCCAATTACTACAAATATGAAAATGCTTCATGGAAAAATCCATCATTCTATAATACAAAAAAGTAAGGTCCTAAAAAGACTTATTGAATCTATTGATAAACAATTGGAAGCTATATTTAAAATATATAAAACTAATAAAGTTATTAAAGAAAAAGTAATCTCTTTTGAAATCTTAGAAGGAAGAATCTTAGAGGGGCATATTGATATTGATACTTCAGAATATATTATTGAGATCAAAACTACTTCTATTCCATTAAAGTTTTGGAGCAGAAAGATTGCTCCCTTTCATTACATACAAGCTAATACATATTTAGGATTAGAAAAAAAACAATTTGGATTTATTCTATATATAAATCTAAAAGCATTTGAATCCCAAGTATTAGATTTTGATGAAATATGGAAAAAATATGCATGTTTTATAACAATTCCTTTTGATCAGGAAATTTTCGATTTAACGATGGAAAAAGCCAAAACAATGTTTCTCCTAATGGAAAAAGAAAGTTTTGATATTGCCGGTCCGGAATTTGAGTGGGAATGTAAAACCTGCCCAAAAGAAATTCAAGAAATCTGTAAAAAACCAAAAAGTCAAATTCAAATTATAACTCAATAATTTTTTTTTAATTTTGATTTAATCTTTAATCAATTCGATGGAGAAAATAAACAAAAAATCTAAAAAAAATAAAAAAACCAAAAATAAGGTAAAAAAATATGAATAGAAAAGAATATAGGAAAAAGAAATTAGAATGGTTTGAATATAATAGTGAAATGAGAGAGGGAGAACAACGACAACGAAAGAAAGAGTGGGATTTATTCAAGGAGAGAGCATCATTAGATATGCAATTAACCCGATTGAGAATAATAAAAGAACAAGTTGATAATGCAATAGATAAAGTAAGTGCTAAAGAAAATTCCTTTAAAGTATTAATAGATCTATTTTTGAATTATCTTGATTCCATAGAAAAGGAAGCTATAACAATTGAAGAAGTACGGAAATTAATATTATCAAAAAAATAAAGAGGTAAAAATTATGAAAATAATAATAAAAATGGATAGATTTTTCCAACTTTTACTTATATGTTCTACTATTTCATTTATCTCTTGGTTCATAATTCTGTTTACAACCCCAAATAATGTTCCTTTTTTATTTGGAAGCATCGCTTCTTTAAGTGCAATATTTCTGGTTTTAGAAGCTATGACAGGAGAATTAATTGAAAATAAAAAAGAAGTTATAACTGAAGATAAAAAAGAAGTTATAATTGAAAGTGAGGAAGAATAAAATGGAATATAAAGAACTGAGAATATTAACAATAATTTCAATGATTCTGGGATTTATTGTTTATTTATTATTATTCAGTTTAATAGAGCAATGTGGATATACTTTTGAATGTTCATGTAATGGGGGTTATTCTTATTATTACGAATCCCAAATACTGTTAAAATTTGGACTTTTTTATGGTTCTGTTTTAACCTTATTTACTTTTGATTTGTATCCATTGTTGTATTTAAGAAAAAAGAATAAAGAGCAAAAAGAAGTAATTCAAAAATAAATTTTAATTTTTTTTATTTTTTAATTTAATCAAAAAGAGATAAAAATATGTATAAAATACCGATTGAACAAATTAGAAAGGATTTATCCAAGAAACAAGCACATCGGTTTAAAAAATTAATGAAAGAATTTGAAGGATACGATAAATTAGATATAATTTATAAATTAGCCAAAAAAAGAAGGGGAATAAGATAAATCACTATAAAAAAATTTATCTAATGAAAATAACCTGTGAAAAGTGTAAAAAACCTTTTCAAACATATATTTTCAGAAAAAAGATTTGCCCGAAATGTGAATTAAAATTAATAAAAGAAGGATAAGACAAAAATGAAAGAAAATGAAAAAAATCGAGGGGAATATTATAAAAAAGCATAATCTTGTATATTTAATTGTTTTTTGCCAAATCATATCATTCCATCTATTTATCTCAGCACATTATATGACAGAGATTCTATATTTTAGTGGAACGAGTTATGTTTATGTATTTATGGAATTATCATATTGTATTGCTTTTACCTGTCAAATAATTAGTATTCTATTAACGATTTATAATTGGAGATATGATTGTAGAATTGAAATAAAAGAGGTAAAGAAATGAAAGAAAAATTAATTTGTGGAAAATGTGGGTATTATGATAAAGATATTTCAAGATGTATTCATGAAGGTATTAAATTGAATCCAAGAAGTAAAATATGTGTATGTTTTTTTCCCAAAAGGTAAAAATAATTATGATTGATAAAAAATGGACCATAGAAGTCTTTCTATTTGGAATAATAATAATAATTTGGAGTATAATGTTAATTTTTGTGATATTTCTAACTAATTAAATCTAAAAACAATGATAAAAATGAACACACATCTTAGACAAGAAAGAAACCAAGCCATCGGCTTACAAATGCAGGAATATGTAGCTGTTGAATTGGAACGATTTTTTCCAGAACCAGAATACAAAATTGTTTCTTATAGTACAAATGGAGCAGATATTGTTATTTATAAAAATAATATCAAACTTTTTGAATGTGAAGTTAAAACAGCAATAGAACTGTTTCTCCATAATTCAAAACGAGGAAATGGAAAAATAGAACATAATATTCGCAGGGGGATGTTTAGTGTAAAACCAATTCAATTAGATGCAGATTTCTGGGCATTTGTAATTAGATTTACTGATACAAACTTATTTTGGAATGGAGATATTGAAATCTGGTATGCATTAGGAAAAGATGTAAAGAATTATCTTGAATCTTGCCCATTAAATTGTATAAATTGGAAATTCTGCATAGAAAATTTACCTTCAGTTAGACCTAAAGAAGATTTTCTTGATATTTTAGACGATTTGAAAAAATTGAAAGAGGAATAAAATGAAATTTTTTACAGATAAAACAGTTCAAAATGAGTATTTATTGATTAAAATCATAGATTATTTAAAAATGAGTGATTTTTCTCAATGGGATGAAGTACTTATCGATCCTGCTGTATATGAATTAAAAAAATCCGATCATTATTCTTGGGAAAGATCTATTAATATTAAAGAATTTTTGGATTCCCTTCCTAATAATCATTATTTTTCATGGGATTATCCATGTGATATGAATAAGCAATATCAAGATTTATTTTTGAAAAAATCATGGGAAAATGCCCAGAAATATTCTTATCATTCTCAATATATTTGTACGGTTCAATGTAAATTTAGAAATTATTGGAATTTTGCAGAATGGTTTGATAAATATAATAATTTAGAAATTGTTTCTGGGATTTTAGCTTTAGGAAATTTATGCAGATTTAGAACTCTTAATCAATACCTTAAACATGTTTTAGATTATTCTTTTTCTCATTGCGAACATCCAAGAATACATATTTATGGATTATGTTTAAAAGCAATTCCTTATACTTATAAACTTTCTAAAAGATTTAATATAGAATTATCAACCGATTCTACTAATTGGACAAGAGCATGTGATATAAAACTAAAAAAGAAATATAATAATTATGTGGGATGTCGTTCACACAATCGACAAGAATTTTTTAACGAGTATTTAAAATTAATAAAAAATAGAGGAGTAAAATTAGAAAATGGAAAATAAAAAATCAAAAAGTTTGTTTGTAGCAATAGCAGGAATAACAGCGTCATTATATATAACATTGGGGTATGTTTTCCAACCTATTAGCTTTTTAGGAATACAATTTCGAATAGCAGAAATAATGGTTGGAATGTGTATCATATATGGATATTCTGGGTTAATTGGTAAAATAATTGGGGTATTAATTGTTAATCTTGTATCTCCTTTAGGACCAATAGATTTGTTAAGTGTTATAGTTAATATTCCTGCTCTATGTTGTATTATTGTTTTTAGAGAAAGAAAATATTTACAATACTTTGGGGGATTTTTATATGCATTTATAATAAGTGTATATGTGGCTTGTATATTAAACTTCATTCTTGGATTATCATTTTCATTAATGTTGATTCAAGTGTTTATCTCTGAAATAATTTTAACAACATTAGGAATTTCAATATTTAATTATATAAAAGATAAAATCCCAGAAACTTATCTTTTATAATTTTTTTTAAAATAAAAAGAGGATAATCATGATAACAACTAACATTTCACGAATAGGGGGAAAATTCAGATTAAGAAAGGAATTGTTAAATTTAACCCCAGACCATGATTTTTTTCTTTCAATGTTCTTAGGTTCCGGAATCTATGAAATTAATAAAACACGATGTAAAGTAGAAATATTTAATGATATTGACTCGGAATTAATGAATTATTTCTTAGTTCTTAGAGATCATCCTAAAGAATTTGATAAATTGAAAGAAGGAATTTTAGGGTTATTTTCTCAGGAAATTTTTAATAGAATTGTTTCAGGAGAATTACAACCTAAAAATAATATCGAAAAAGCATATTTCTTTTATTATGTAAATAAATTGTCGTTTGGGGGAAAAAATGAAGATTATAGAGGGGTATTTATAAGAGAACAACATCCGGGTAATTTTAAAGGAGCTAATATCAAAACTGAACGACCTTATACTAATTTTGATAATGGATTATTAACTCCTATTAACCCAAAAGTAATTGAACGATTGCGATATGTGAA
>Ga0307380_10001403_pt1 | contig 35352 bp, 27 predicted proteins | sample UN3MG_FD_202239 | JGI IMG/M metagenome (GOLD analysis project Ga0307380, IMG submission 202239) | Soil microbial communities from Risofladan, Vaasa, Finland - UN-3 | ecosystem: Environmental > Terrestrial > Soil > Coastal area > Acid sulfate soil | place: Finland: Risofladan, Vaasa | collected...
CCAGGAGCGCGGCATCGTCCGGCTGAGCATCGCCAGGACCAGATTGCTGGAGCCGCAGGCGATGCTGGGGCGGCCGCGGGCCAGAGCCTTGACGGCGATGTCGGCCACGCGCTCGGCGCTCATGGCACTTCTCATGGCCAAGTCGCGGGCGGCGCTCCAGGTATGATGGTCGAAGAACTCGGTGCGGGTGGTGCCGGGGCAGACGGCCGTCACGACGACGCCGCGGCGGCGCACCTCGGCCCAGAGGGCTTCGGACCAGCTCAGGACGAAGGCCTTGGTGGCGGCGTAGGTGGCCATGTAGGGCATGGGCTGATAGGCGGCCGTGCTGGCCACGTTCATGATCCAGCCGCTGCGGCGGTCGAGCATCTCCGGCAGGACGAGCTCGGTCATGCGCACCAGTACGTCGATGTTGAGGCGCAGCATTTGTTTGGTCTGCTCGGGTGTTTGCTCGGCGAAGGGGCCGGCGTAGCCCAGGCCGGCGTTGTTGACCAGGACGTCGATCGGACCGAGTGCGGCGCGGGTCTGGTCGAGGACGCGCTGCGGTGCGTCTTCGTCGAACAGGTCGGCCGCGATGACAGTGGGGGCTGCGTGGTTCGCCACGGGTCCGCCTTTGGCGGACCCATGCCACCCACCAGTGGGCTCGGATTGCCCGGCGTCGGCGATTTCGTTGGCGAGCGCTTGCAGGCGGTCCTCGCGTCGGGCGACGAGCGCCAGCCGTGCACCGTCGCGGGCGAAGCGGCGGGCCAGCTCGGCGCCGATTCCGCTGGAGGCGCCGGTGATCAGAACGTGGCGATCTAGAAACGGATTCCGCGTCATTGCGTGTAGTGTAGAGCGGGGCCCAGACGCCGGAAACCCCGAAGGTGTCCGGTCGTTTCCGAGGGAACGGATGGGGGGCAGATTCGGCAGCCGCAAGCCGCCTCGCACTCTTGTCCTTCCCCCACCCTTCGCTGGGCGAAGGATGGGGCACTCGCATGGCTCGGCCCGTATCATGCGGTAGTGTTGTGCGGCCAGCGGCGTGCGAAAGCCGCCGTACCGTTTGGTGGCGAGGGATGGGTAATGGACAAGGTGAACCTGGCGGAGAAGTTCGGGCTGTTCGAGGAGCACTGGCGGCCGAAGATCGTCGGGGAGCTGAACGGGCAGCAGGTGAAGCTGGTCAAGGTGCTGGGGGCGTTCGACTGGCACCATCACGAGAACGAGGACGAACTGTTCCTGGTGGTCAAGGGCGAGATGCGGGTCGAGCTTCGGGACAAGGCGGTGGCGCTCGGCGAGGGCGAGTTTCTGGTCGTACCGCGCGGCGTGGAACATCGGCCGGTGGCGCAGAGAGAAGCGCACGTTCTGATGTTCGAGCCGGCCGGCACGCTGAACACGGGGAACGTGCGAACGGACAAGACGGTGGAGCGCCCGGAGCGGCTTTGAGATGACGAAGGCAGGTCAACGATCTGCCCTACGTCACTGCGAACAAGAGCGTCTTCGGCGGCGCGAGATGGCACCAACAGTAAAGGTGACCAGCAGTGCCAAGGTGGCGGGCTCCGGAATGACGGCCACACCACGGCCGATCCCGCCGACCGGCTCGATCAGGTCGGGCTGGTAGCCGGTGCCGTCGAGGTTGATGCGGGAGACGTGTCCGTTGGCAGACTCCGTCCAGTAGACTGCTCTGCGAGCAAGATCGAGGGTCAAGCAGTTCGCACCGCCACCGAATTGGCCGGAAGCGAGCAGTGTGAGGTCGCCGCCATCCAAGTTCGCACGGTAGATTCCGCCCCCCAGGTTGGCCACATACATGTGCCCGGACGCCAGATCCAACTCGATATCGCGCGGATTACTTAGGCCTGCAAGGACTACGTCCATGTTTGTGCCGTCCAGGTTTGCCTTGCGGATCGTATCGGTGGAGGCATCGGCCCAGTACATCAGGCCTGCTCCGGGATCGAGGGCGATCCCCACGAAAGTCGTACTGGGAACCGACAGCAGAATGTGGTTGATACCGGTATCCAAATCGAGTCGATTGACCCGATCCAGGGCGAGGTCGGTCCAGTAGAGGTCGTTTGCCAAGGGGTCAAATGCGACACCGCCAGGGTCGTCAATGGTTGATGGAGGGCCATCGAGGAGCATCTCGACACCAGTACCGTCAAGGTTGCATCGCTGGAGATTATGTGCGCTCACATCGCCCCAGTAGAGCTTGCCGCCGGCAGCGTCCATCTCCAGATCCCACGGAGCCCGGAGCCCCGATCCAACGATGGTCTCGACGCCGGTGCCGTCGAGGTCCGCGCGGTCGATGCGCGAGTCGGCATCAGTGAAGCCATGGACTGACCAATACAGCTTGGGCGACGCAGCCGTCGGGGATGCGGCGACGTCCAGGACCGGTGCCAAGAGCACTCCAAACAACAAACAAATGCACGATCCTGGGCCATCTCGCCCGGCCAATGCACACATGCTATTTCCCGTCCGCTACCACCATGCTTGCATACCGCTCAGGTAACTGTCATTTTACTCATACAGTGGGCATCATTCAAGATGGCCGTTCGTGTTTGTGCACCGTTTTAGCGCAGCCTGACGAGATTGTCAGGGGAGACACGACTGGAGACATCACCGTTATGGGCGTTGAAGCCTGTCTTGAAACCCCTTGAGCTTGGCCAGGGCGTCGAGGGGTGTCAGGGCGTTAACGTCGAGGGATTGTAGGTCTTTGGCGACCTGCTCGGCCGGGTCGGTGAAGAGCATTAGTTGGGCGTCGTCCTTTTTGGTGCGTTTGCGGGAGAGGGGCGTGGTCTTGGTTTCGCGCTGGAAGCCGCGCTCCAGTTCGGCCAGGACCTCGCGGCTTCGGGTGACGACGTCTGCGGGGACGCCGGCCAGGCGGGCGACGTGCAGGCCGTAGCTCTTGTCCGTGCCGCCGGGAACGATGCGGTGGAGGAAGACGATGGACTCGTGGCCGTCGGCGTCGGTGCTCTCGCGGACGGCGACGTTGTAGTTCTTCACGCCGCCGAGCAGGTCGGACAGCTCGGTCAGCTCGTGGTAGTGGGTGGCCATGAGCGTGAGGCAGCGGACGTTGTTGGCCAGGTGCTCGGTGATGGCCCAGGCGAGTGAGAGGCCGTCGAAGGTGCTGGTGCCGCGGCCGAGTTCGTCGAGGACGACGAGTGACTGCGGCGTGGCATTGTTGAGGATGTTGGCCGACTCGGTCATCTCGACCATGAAGGTGGATTGGCCGCGGGCGATCTCGTCGGAGGCGCCGACGCGGGCGAAGATGCGGTCCACCGGGCTGAAGGTCATCTCGTCGGCCGGCACGAAGGAGCCGGTCTGGGCCAGCAGGGCGATGAGGGCGACCTGTCGGATGTAGGTGCTCTTGCCGGCCATGTTCGGGCCGGTGATGATGAGCAGGCGGCCTTCGTCGGCGTCGAGGTGACAATCGTTTGGCACGAAGCCGTCGGCCAGCGACTGCTCCAGAACCGGATGGCGCCCGCCGCGGAGGTGGAGGGCGAGTTCCTCGCTCAGGGCAGGGCGGACGTAGCGTTGCCGGACGGCCAGTTCGGCCAGGCCGGCGAGGACGTCGAGCTGTCCGACGGCGTCGGCCACACGCAGCAGGTCTTTAATGCGCTCGGCCACCTGGGCGCGGATGCGCTCGAAGAGGGCGGCCTCGAGGTCGCGGGCCTTCTCCTCGGCGGTGAGGACCTCGGTCTCGAAGCGCTTCAACTCATCGGTGATGTAGCGCTCGGCGTTCTTGACGGTCTGTTTCCGCACGTAATCGGGCGGGACGCGTTCCTGATGCGCGTGTGACACCTCGATGTAATAGCCGAAGACCTTGTTAAAGCCGACCTTGAGCGAGGGGATGCCGGTGGCCTCGGCCTGCTGGTGCTGGTATCGGGCGAGCCAGTCTTGGCCGTCGCGGCCGATGGCGTGCAGGCGGTCCAGCTCCTGGTCGTAGGCGTCGCGGATGATGCCGCCGAGCTGGACGGTCGATGGGGCGTCGGGACGGATGGACTTTTCGAGCAGATCGGCGACGTCTTCGAGACCGCCGAGGGATTCGGTCAGGTCGGCCAAAAGTGCCGGAAGCGTGTCACCCAGTTGGCGGCGCAGGTCGGGCAGGCGATTCAGCGTGTTGCCCAGGCCGGCGAGGTCGCGCGGCGTGGCCCGCAGCATGGCTACTCGGGCGGCGATGCGCTCGACGTCGGACATGGACTTGAGGGCCAGGCGGACGTTGCGGCGGACGGCCTGTCGCTCGACGAAGTAGGCGGTGGTGTCCTGGCGGGCGGCGATGGCGTCCATGCGGCGCAGCGGCGAACGGAGCCAGCGGCGCAGCAGTCGGGCGCCGATGGGGTGGACGGTGCGGTCGACGGCCGCCAGCAGGCTGCCCTCGCGGGCGCCTCCGCGAAGGGTCCGCTCGATTTCGAGCGATCGCCAGGTGTTGTGGTCGATCTGCACCACGGTGTCGCTGACGTGGCGGCGGACGGTGGTGATGTGCGACAGGGCGGTTTTCTGGGTTTCCTTCAGGTAGGCCAGGATGGCGCCGGCGGCCCGCAGGGAGGGAGTCATCTGGTCGAAGCCGAAGCCGGCGAGCGTGGCCACGCCGAAGTGATCGCGCAGGGTCTGCTCGGCGTTGTACTCGACGAATTCGTGTGCGGCCCGGCGGGTGATCGTGGATTGGCAGAGTGACAGCAGCTCGTCAGCCAGACGGGCGACGCGCGAGTCCGTGGCGCTCTCCTCGTCGATGAGGAACTCGGCCGGGCCCAGGCGGACCAGCTCGTCGAGGACGGCGCGGTCGGGGATGTCGAAGACCTGGCATCGGCCGGAGGACAGTTCGATGGCAGCCACACCCAGGGCGCGGCCGTCGTCGCAGACGGCGGTCAGGACGTTGTCGGCCCGTTCGTCGAGCAGGGCCTCGTCGGTGAGGGTGCCGGCCGTGATGATCCGCACGACCTCGCGCTTGACGACGCCCTTGGCGAGCTTGGGGTCTTCGACCTGCTCGGAGATGGCGACTCGGAAGCCAGCCTGGACCAGCCGGGTCAGGTAGGTTTCGAGGGCGTGGTGGGGGATGCCGGCCAGAGGGATGGGCTCGTTATCGCCGCCCTTGGATCGTGAGGTCAGGGCGATGCCCAGTGCCTGGGAGATGGTCCTGGCGTCTTCGTAGAAGGTCTCGTAGAAGTCGCCCATGCGGAAGAGGAGGATGGCGTCGCCGACCTGCTGTTTCTGCTCGACGTACTGGCGCATGGCGGGGGTGAGGTCGGTCTTGGGCGGACCGGCGGTGCGGGCGGACTTGGACGGGGCGGTACCCACGAGCAGCGAACCCTCCGAGTGGTCAGCAGGTTCACCTAATCTATCAGCCCGGGAGCGATTCTCAACCAAGGGCGGAAGTCGCACGGTGGACGGGGTCGCCCGGCGGCGGCCGGTGCAGGGACACCTGAGTGGGCGTACAATGCGGAAGCGACAGTTGCGAGCGCGGTTAGCGAGCGCGGTCCACACATCTTTAGCCAGCATAGGGGGTCTGTTTATGTACCGGATGATGCGATCAGGTTACGTAGCGGTGCTGCTGTTGGGGGTGGCTATGCTCTTCTGGGTCGGGGGTTGTGCGGCCGGGGGCGGGGGCGGCGGAGCCGAGGCGGTGACCGGCGACGGGGGGACCGCGCCGGGGCCCGAGGGGGCAGAAGGTGAAGGCGAAGGTGAAGGCGAGTCCCCCGCCGTGGTTGGGCCTGGTGACGGAGACAGCGGCGAGGGCGAAGGTGAGGGCGAGGGCGAAGGCGAAGACGATGGCGGGCAGATTCAGTCGGGGACGCTGACGGCCGGCACGTTCGACGACGGGCTCAACCCGGGCGTATTCGAGGAGTTCGTGTCCGACGTGCTTCAGAACGACCCCGGCGGCACGTTGCCGACGGTCGCGCTGGGCAGCCGAGTGATCATCACGGTGCGGAACGACCAGGGGCAGGCGGTGCCCAACGCGCACGTGGCCGTCGTGCCTGCCGGCCAGGAGCAAGAGACTTCGGAGCTGCTCGACGCGCCGACCGGCAGCGACGGACGGGTGTTTTTCTCGACCGGGCTGGACGGCGCCGGTGAGACGGAGACGTTCGACGTCATCGTCTACCCGCCGGACTGGTCCGAGCCATTATTCGTGACCGGCGATCTGACCGACCTGGAATGGGAAGTCGTGCTGCCGGACACCGCGGCGACCCTGCCGGGCGAGCTGGAGCTGGCGTTTGTGGTCGATGCCACGGGCAGCATGTCCGACGAGCTGGAGTACATCAAGGTGGAGATGGACAGCATCGCCTCGGCCGTGGCGGATGAGTTCCCCAACGTGCAGCAGCGCTACGCGTTGATCGTTTACCGCGACCAGGGCGACCAGTACGTCACGCGGACGTTCGACTTCACGGACTCACTGGCCGAGTTCCAGGCCGACCTGACGGAGCAGGTCGCCGACGGCGGGGGTGACTATCCCGAGGCTATGCACGAGGCACTGGCCGAGGCGGAGGGTCTGAGTTGGGGCCACGAGAATCAGGCCCGCGTGCTGTTTCTGGTGGCGGACGCTCCGCCGCACCTCGAGTTCGCCGAGGAGACACTGGAGCGCGTCCGCAACCTGCGCATGGCCGGCGTGGCCATCTACCCCGTGGCGGCCAGCGGTGTGGCGGAGGAGGCCGAGCTGATCATGCGCACCGCCGCGCTGACCACACTGAGCGAGTACATCTTCCTGACGGACGATTCCGGCGTCGGGTTGTCGCACGCGGAGCCGCACATTCCGTGTTACATGGTCGACCGTCTGAACGATGTGGTGATCCGCGAGATCGCGGCCGAGCTGAGCGGCGTGCGGACCTACCTCGATCCCGCCGAGGCGATCCGCGTGGTGGGCAACCCGGTTGACGGCGTGTGTGTGGAAGAGAGCCAGGACACCGAGCCTGACGGGCAATAGTATTGGAACGCGGAATCGCGGGAGCCCGGCGTGCCCGGGCGCGGTGGCGGGTCGGCGTCAGTCGTCGACGATGGTGATTTTGGATGCGGGCCGACCTTCCTGTGGGTCGAGGACGATGACCTTCGTCCTGGACAGGATGCGCTCCATGGCCTCGACGTAGAGGCGGGTCCGGGTGATCTGGCGGGCCTGGCGGTACTCCTGGAGGACGCTGAGGAAGCGGGCGGCCTCGCCCTGGGCCCGGTTGACGCGATCGGCGTAGCTGCCCTGGGCCCGGCTGATGATTTCCTGAGCCTGGCCGCGGGCCTGGGGGATGACTCGCCCTTCGTACTCGCGGGCCTGGTCGATGGTCCGCTCGGCGTCCTTCTTTGCGTCGGTCACCTCGGTGAAGGCGTCCAGGACGGGGACCGGAGGCGAGACTTTCTGGAGATTGCCGCCCAGCAGGACCAAGCCGGTGTCGTACTGGTCGAGCCACCGCTGCGCCATGCGAATGGTGTTGATCTGAATCTCGTTCTTGGCCGTGGTCAGCACGTCGTCCACGGGGAGGGAGGCCACCTGCATGTTCATGGCCGCCTCGACCGCCTGCTCGACAAACCAGTGGGGGTCCTCGGCGTTGAACAGGTAGCGCTGCACGTCGCGGGTTTTGTACTGCACGACCATCATGATCTTGAGGATGTTCTCGTCGCCGGTGAGGGTGTCGGAGCGTCGCGGCTCGGCGAACTTGCGGCCCCGACTGGTGAAGCCGACCTCGATGCGTTGGACGTCGGTGACCTCGGGCGTGTAGACGCGGTCGATGGGCCAGGGCAGGGCGTAGTGCATGCCGGGGCGACCCTTCTTGGCGTGGAACTCGCCGAATCGGGTGACCACGGCCCGCTCGTTGGGCGCGACGGTGTAGAAGCCGGAGCAAAGCCAGGCTATGGCCGCGACGATGGCGAGGATGAGCAGTCCCTGCGGGCTGCACAGCGGGGCCAAGACGCGCCTGAACGGGTTTTGCGGCCGGTCACCCATCGTCGTGTTCCGTAGTGGTACCGCTGGGGCGAGCGCCGGTTTCGACGGATGGGGTCGGGGTGGGCGGCGCGTGCGATCCCATGATGGCCTCGATCGAGTTGAGCAGCCGCAGATAGGGCGAGTCGGCCGGCAGGATGATGGTGGTCCCGGCGGTGAGCGACTTCTCGTACGACTCGATGGTGCGCAGGAACTCGTAGAACTCGGTGTCCTGGCCGAAGGCCTCGGCGTAGATGCGTGTGGCCTGGGCCTCAGCGGTACCGGTGATCTCCTGGGACTCGCGTTTGGCCTGGGCCAGAATCTCGGTTCGGGTCTTGTCGGCCTGGGCTCGGATTTTGGCGGCCTCCTCCTCGCCCTCGCTGCGGTATCGTGTGGCGATACGTTTTCGCTCGGCCCGCATGCGCTGGAAGACGCTCTGGCGATTCTGCTCGGGGAAGTTGATCCGCTTGATTTTGAAATCCACGACCTCGATGCCGTACTCCTGCCGGGCCTGGCTGTCGCAGGTGTCGCGGATCTCCTGCATGATCTGCTCGATTTTCATCTGGTCGGGATTGATGGAGAGCAGGCTGGTGAGGTTGTGCTCTCCGAGGACCCGGCCCAGCTCGGCGGCGACCACGTCGCCCAGGGCGGCCTCGGCTCCATCGCGGCTTCCCACCGTTTCGAGGAATCGCAGGGTCTGCTCGTTCTTGATCTTCCAGCAGGTGTAGCAGGCGACCTCGATGTTCTTCTTGTCCAGGGTGAGGAACTCGGGCGGGGGCTCGCCGGGTCCGGGCTGATCCAGGACCAGCAGGCGGTTGTCGAAATAGACGACGGTCTCGATGGGCGCGGGCAGCTTCCAGTTCAGGCCCGGTTGCTCGATGACGTTCTTGGGATTGCCGAAGCGCGTGACGATGGCGTACTGCGTCTCGTCCACGCTGAACAGCATGGACCAGACGGTCAGGAGGACCAGGGCGACGATCAGCAGCCAGACTATGGTTCGTCTCATGGCATTCACCTCCCCGGCTCAATCGCGGCTGCGCGTTCCGATGGTCGACGGGATGGGCAGCTCGGCGGCCCCTTTACTGCGGATCAGCCACAGATCCAACTCGGCCCCGGCGTCCCCGGCCAGGTTGACGTACTTGGTCAGCGGGGGCAGCCAGTTGTCCACCGATTCGAAGTACAGCCTCAGCCAGGTGATGGCGGGACTCACTCGATAGGCTTCGAGCTTCTCGAGGAAGGCACCGCTCTCTCCGGCGGCGAGTTCGACGATCTCGGTGCCGTTCGCTTCGGCGGCCCGCACTTTCCCGGCCGCGTCGCCGCGGGCCTGGCGCACGACGCGTTCGGCGTACTCTTCGGCGAAGTTGACCTCTTTGGCCTTGTCCTCGGCGGCGCTGGCCACGTCACGGAAGGCGGGGTGGACGTCCGGCGGCGCGTGTACGTCCTGCAGATGGAGGCCGACCACTTCGATTCCGGCGCGGTAGTCGGCCAGAAGGTCGCCCAGGTGCCGGACGGCCTCCGACTCGACGTCACCGCGGTCGGTGGTCAAGAGGGTGTCGATGTTGCGGCACCCTACCGTCTGTCGAATGGTCGACTCCGTGGCGCAGCGGACCAGCTCCTCCTGGTCGGCCACGCCGTAGACGTAGTTCAGGAAGCCGTCGGTCGAGTCGGCCACGCGGTATTGCATTACCCAGGTGATGGCGATGATGTCCTCGTTTCCGGTGAGCATCCAGGACTCGCCGAGCAGGGTTTTGTCCTGAGGCGTGACGATCCCGATTGGCGACGCCACCGCCGGCCGGCGGAATCCCAGTTCGACGCGTCGGACCCGGGCGACGGACTCGACGTCGGCTCGGCCGATGGGGTAGGGCCAGGAGTAGTGCAGTCCCGGTTCCAGGTCGGGGCGAATGATCCGTCCGAATCGCGTCTCGGCGGCCCGCTGCCCAGGCATTACGACGAAGAAGCCGCTGCACACGTAGGCGATGACCAGCAGGGCAACGGCACCGGCTTTGACCTGCCCGGATCGCAGGGACAGCCCGACGACGCGGTTGAGGCCCTGCAAGGCGCGATCGAAGGCCCGCAAACGCCGCAAAGACAGGTAGGACAGGACCGCGAGCAGGACGGCGCCGGCGATCTTGAACGCGCCCACCGACGTCTCGGCCGATAGGGGAGCGTCCCAGTATTGCGCGATCGAAGGCGCGGTGACGATGACGTCCAGCCAGACGCCCATGAGGATGCTGATCACGGCGATGCAGGCCAGGTAGACGATCAGAGTCATCCGCCCGAGGTGTTTGTACAGGACGATGAGGCTGGCCATGTTGGTGGCCGGTCCGGCCAGCAGGAAGACCAGAGCGGCCCCGGGACTGATGCCGGAGGCGATGAGCCCGGCGGCGATGGGCGTGGACGACGTCGCGCAGACGTACATGGGGATGCCGACGACGAGCATAGCCAGCATGGTCAGCCAGGTGCTGCCGGACAGCCGCTCGATGCCCAATCCGGGCAGCAGCGCGGTGATGGCGCCGCCCAGGATGATCCCGATCAGCAGCGACATGATGATGTCGTCGAAGAACTTGACGAAGCCGTAATGGGCGGCGTTCCAGAGGGCGCCCTTCTGCGGATCGTACTCGTTCCTGCGGGCACATTCGTCGGACGCGGCCTGGTCGTCGCCGGCATTTGCGGAGCGGCGCTCGAACCGCTCGAGCAGATTGACCAGCGTCCCGGTGACCATGGCCGTTATCACAGCCGCCACCGGACGGAAGACGGCCATCACCGGCCCGAGAAGCCCGTAGGTGAGAAGGATGGAGACGATGTCGGTCTCGGGGACGGATATCAGAAAGGAGACCGTTGCTCCCTTGCTGGCTCCTTCCCTGCGGAGGGTCAGGCCGGCGGGGAGCACACTGCAGGAGCAGAGCGGCAGCGGGGCGCCGAACAGAGCGGCCAGGACGACGGACTTGGTGCCCGTGCCGCCCAGCATGCGGCTGAGCCAGTCCACCCGGCGCATGAGGACGTGCAGGCCACCGGCCAGGGCGAAGCCGAAGAGCAGGTATACGGCCGACTCGCTCAGCACCCGGCCGGTTTCAATGACGATCGACCACATAGGCTCGTTCCGCCGGACAACCGAGCAGCCCCGCGTTGCTTCCCCGTTGCGTCGTCCGCGACGCGTCGCCGGGCGGCGTCCGCCCGGGCCGGCGATGCGGGCATCGCATGTCGAAGTGTCTTCTCCATACCCTTAGGCGCGGGCATGTTCGCACGCCGGCGCCGGTGAATCAAGCCGGCAGGGTCAATGTTGTGGCCGGTGCCGCCTCGCCTACGCACCTGCGGGGAAGGGGATGAGTTGGGGTGTGGTCTGGTGCAGTTCGGGGCGCTGGTCGAGCCAGTTGTGCAGCGAGGGGGCGTCCACCGGGATATTGCCCAGGCGGGCGATCTCGATGGCCGCCGCAGCGTTGCCCAGGTAGGCGGCGTCCACCAGGCTCTCGCCGGCGGCGAGCACCAGCACCGCAGCGGCGAGCAGGGCATCGCCACAACCCAGCCGGTCGAGCGGGTGGTCCGCGAGACTGGGCAGGTGCTCGCTGCGAAGCCGATCGGACCAGCCGGGCTGCGAGGGGTCCTGCGACCGTCGATCGAACACGACCAAGCCCCGTTTGGCGAGCGTCACGAAGAGGTGACGGGCCTGGGTGGCCTGGAGGATTCGCCAGGCCACCGAGGAGAGACCCTGGTCGTAATCGTGCAGAGTGGCCCGCAGCTCGCGCTCCGTGGGTGAGAGCAGGTCCACGTTGGTGAAGTTGAGCAGGCTGCCGCGGGTTCCGCTGACGTCGGCGGCCAGGATCTTGACCTGCTCTCGCAGCGGTGGCAGCGACTTGGCCAGCAACCCACCGGTGATCATGCCGTATCCGAAGTCACAGAAGATGACGGCGTCGGCCAGGGCGGCCTGCTGCTGGAGGATCAGGGCCCCCTTCTGCTCGTCCAGTGAGTCCAGCGGAACGTGGTCGGCGTTCTCGACCTTGAGCAGCTTGCTGTCCTCGACGAGGTAGCGGGTCTTTTCAACCAGGCGCGAACGAGCGGGCATGAGGTAGCTCTCGACGCCCTCGTCGGCCAGCACGCGTCCGACCTGGTCACTGGCCTCGTCCCGCCCGACCGCGGTGAGCAGGAAAGCCTTGGCCCCCAGGGCGGCGACGTGTCGGGCCACGATGGCCGCCCCGCCCACGAAGAGCTTCTCGTCCAGCCGGACCAGCGACATCATGGGCGACTCGTTGGCCACGTCGATGGCGTCGCAGAACACGTAGCGATCCATGACGATATCGCCGACGACCAGAACGCGAAGCCCGGCGAAGCGCTCCATGACCCGGGTCAGGGCGTCGCGGGACAGCTCGTGCCGCCGGCAGATCAGCTTGAGACGATGCGAGGTCAGCTCGGCATCGTTGGGCATGGAGTCGATCAGTTGGGTGGAACTGAAGACCACGTCTCCACTGGAGAAGATGACCCGGCCGCCGTGGCGCTCGACGACGGCTCGCTCCTGCAGGAAGCCGGGATCGCGGGAGCGCTCGTACTCGGCGCCCTTGGCGTAGACGTCGGGCTTGATGGCGTCGAGGATTTGCTCGGCCGTGGGGTTGGGATCGATGCAGACCCAGTCGACAAACTCGAGAGCGGCGAGGTTCTCGGCCCGCAGCTCGGCCGGGATGTAGGGTCGCTGCTCGCCCTTGGAGATGTCCCAGTCGCCGGTCAGGGACACGACCAGAACGTCACCCTGGCGGCGGGCGAACTGCAGATAGCGGATGTGCCCGGGGTGGACGATGTCGAAGCAGCCGTGGCACTGGACGATGGTCCGCCCGCGACGGCGGGCCTCGGCGACGGCATCGAGCAGGGCGGGCAGGTCGACGATCTTGCGGTGGAAATCGGGCGGCATGGGTCGGGCGACGATCCTTCCGGGCCGCCAAAGCGGCGGCCAGTGGCTACAGTCGTGCTTGTTATCGGCACCTGGCGTGGGTCGGCTGAATGGAAAAGCCTGCGGGCGGTCCGTTGATCTTCGGAGGCTGGGGCCTATCATTGCCGAATTCGTGCTCGTAGCCCCTGTCTGCGGGTTGGCGGTTGGACCCCGCCGAAGCCACGACCGCCGGGGGACGGCGCCGCGACGGGCGGGCGGGCACGTCCTGTGAGCCGTTATGGTCTGGACCCTGCAGTGGTACATCTTCCGCGAGCTGGGCAAGACGTTCCTGCTCACGGCGATCGGCATGACCGTGGTCCTGGCCATGGGCGGCGGCGTGCTGAACATCATCGATCTCCAGCAGGTGACGGCGGTGCTGCTGCTGGAGATCATGAAGCTGGTGGTGCCGCTGGGGGCCACGCTGGCCCTGCCGGTGGCGGCCCTGTTCAGCGCCGCGGTGACCTACGGGCGGCTGAGCGCCGACAACGAGTTCGTGGCCTGCCGGGCCAGCGGGATCAACATCCACGTCCTGTTCCTGCCGACGCTGGTGATCAGCCTGGTGTCGGCGGGGTTCACCTTCTTCTCGCTGAACTATCTGTTTCCGCAACAGCTCCGCAACCTGTATGAGATCGGCCGGGCCGATCCGGTGCGGATGGTGCAATATCAGCTTCAGGCGCCGCGGAGGCTTCCGCTGGGCGACGACCGGGTGCGGATCTACGCCGAGGAAGTCCAGGTGGTCAGCGACGAGGAAAGCGGGGAACACTCCAAGGAGCTGCTGACGCATGGGGTGGCCTTCGTGCAGTTGGACGGGGAGAACTGGGTCCTATACGGCACCGCCGGGTGGGCACGGATCCGGTTCGACCACCTGGACACCGAGCCGTCCGGGCGGGCGGATCTGTTCGACGTGCTGCTCATCAACCGGATGAAGGACCAGGTGGTGAGCCTGGCCCAGCAGCCCCTGTGGGCCGACCAGCTCCCGCGCAACCTCCCGCTCAAGGCCAAGTGGCTGAGCCTCAACCAACTGTTTTACTACCGGCCCCGCCCCTACGAGCTTCCCGAGGTAGACCGGACGGTGCAGAGGGTGCGGGGCGCTCTGGCGAAGGAGTATTTCTATCGCAGCCTGCGGGATGATTTCGCGGTCACCGACCAGGCCGGGCAGCCGGACTGCAAGCTGATTCTGGGCGATGCGAAGGCCAGCTACGAGGTCGAGGCGGACGCGCTGACGCCGGACGTGCAGGACTACCGGCCCAGCCTGGCCGGCAACGTCCGGGTCACGGAGCGGCGCGGCGACCAGGTGCGGACCATTCGAGCCAACCGCGGGACGATCGACATCGCCCGGTCGGGTGCCGAGTTCGGCAAGGCCTATCTCACGTTGTTCGGCCGGGTGGAGGTGGCCGATCCTTGGAATCCGGCCTTCGTTGTTCCGAAACCCAGGCTGGAACTCGATCCGGTGGCCCTGCCGGAGACGATCCTGGGTCAGGTGGGGTCGATTCCGGTTGAGCGGCTGCTCGACCCGGAGACGGAGATTCCGGGCCTTCGGGACGTTCGCGAGGCCCGTGCGGCGGCGGTCAACAAGTGCGCGGCGGTGGTGCGGCAGATCACGCGGGAGATCCACTCGCGGCTGGCGTTCAGCGTGAGCGTTTTCGTGCTGGTGATTCTGGCCGCGGCGCTGGGCATCATCCTCCGGGGCTCGCACGCGCTGACCGCGTTCGGGATCAGCTTCGTACCGTCGTTCCTGGTGATCGTGCTGATCATCATGGGCCGGCAGCTCGCTCAGAATCCGGGCACGATATTGCTGGGCCTGGGCACGATCTGGGCGGGCATCGTTCTGGTGGGCGGCCTGGACGTCTGGACGCTGACCAGGGTGCTGAAACGTTGAAACGCGAGGGAAACGCAGAAAAGCAGAAACGCAGAAACGCAGGAACGAGAATGTCAGACCGTCGAAGCACCGAGATGGCGTGTCGTTGGAACGTCGCCCGCAGCGTTGCGGCAAGCGATGCTCCGGCCTTGCGGCGGGATGGCTGTTCTGTGGGTCCTGGTGTTCCGGCGTTTCTGGATTTGTCGCAGGTGCCATGACTCTGCTCGATCGTTACGTCCTGCGCAGTGCGGCGGTCAACTACGTCATCTCCCTGGCGGTGATGGTGGGGCTGTACGTCGTGCTGGATCTGTTCTTCAACATGGACGAGTTCACGGAGGCGGGGGAACCGGTCGGGGAGGTGCTGGTCAACGTGGTCAGCTACTACGGCACCAACCTGTTCCGCTACTTCGGGCAGCTCTCCGGCGTGGTGACGCTGTTCGCCTGCATGGTCACCCTGGCCCGGATGCGCAAGGCCAACGAGCTGACCGCCATGCTGGCCTCGGGCATGAGCCTGTACCGGGTGGCCGCCCCGCTGTTGGCCTTCGGGATTCTGACCACCGGTCTGTGGGTGCTGGACACGGAGGTGCTCATCCCCGAGCTGGCCCCCAAGCTGGCCCGGCGGCACGACGACGCCCGCGGCGAGAAGACCTACGGCGTGTGGTTTCTGGAAGACAAGGACGGGGCGTTGTTGTCGGCCCAGAAGTTCCTGCCCGAGACCGGGACCATGCGGCGGATGCTGGTCCTCAAGCGCGATGAGCAGGGCATGGTCACTTCGGTGATCGAGGCCGAGGAGGCCGTCTGGGAGAGGCTTGAAGGCCACCCGCTGGGGGGACGTTGGGTGCTGACCCGCGGGCTGGAGCGCTCGACCGAAACGGCTGCGGAGAGTTCGTTCGGCCCGCAGGAGATGCTGGTCAAGAAGCGGGTGGATCATTACGAGAGCCACCTGGACCCGGCCAAGATCGAGCTGCGTCAGTCGGCCCAGTGGATCAGCTTCCTGAGCAGCCGCCAACTGGCCGAACTCGGCCGGCGCGATCTGCCCAGTTCCGTGGCGGTGGCCGTCCAACAGACCCGCCATTCCCGTTTCGCCATGCCGATCGTGAACCTGCTGCTTCTGCTGCTGGGCATCCCCTTCCTGCTGGACCGCGAGCCGGGGACGATCCTGTCGGACGCGGCCAAGTGTCTCGGCGCGTGCGGGGCCTGCTTCGCGGTGGCGTTCGCGGGGCAGAGCGTGCTGAGCCCGGACAGCTACTCGGCCCTGCCCTCCTGGTTGCCGATCATCGTGTTCAGTCCGCTGGCGGTCGTGCTCATCGACCGGATCCGCACCTGACGGAGCCTGGGGCGGGGGGGGCGAGCGCCGCCCGGGCTGCCCGGGCTGCCCGGGCTGCCCGGGCTGCCCGGGCTGCCCGATGCCGGGACTTGCCGCCGGCTTGGTGCTATACTGTGCGGCCGCCGACGGGGGGACAGGGGCGGACGAGGCGTTGAGCTCTGCCGGCGATAGGGGCCGGACACGATGAGCGATTTCACACCGATTCCCGACGTGCTGGCCCTGCTGGTGTGCGACCAGATCATCACGGACCGCATCAGCGGGAAGCAGTCGCTGATCGGGATGTTCAGCACGATCCACTCGGCCCGCTACCCCGTCATCCACCCGCAGTTGGCGGTATACGTGGCCCTGACGGACGGCCGGGGCAAGACTCCGCTGACCATCCGCATCGTGGACGCCGACGAGAGCCGTCCGCCGCTGGTGCAGGGCACGGGCGTGGTCGAGTTCAAGAACCCCCGCGTGATCGCCAACCTGGCCCTGCAGTTCCATGGGCTTCGTTTCCCGGAGCCGGGCCAATACCGCGTCCAGCTCTCTTGCAAGGAGACGCTCCTTCGCGAGGCGCGTCTGATGCTGGTGAAGGCGAAGCGGCCTCCCCGCCCGCCGGGACCGCCGACGTCGCCGCAGTCACCGGAAGAGCTGTCGAGCTGACGACCTCCGAGCCGTGTTCCGGCGCCGACCGACGGCACCGCGCATCGATCGCGGGACAGGCGGTGGTCAGGAACCCGTGGGCTGGAGAGTTGACATGCCCGGCGGGACCGCGGCGTTGACGCGGCGGTTCAGAGAGGTTTGGCAAGTCACAAAGCGTGCGGTATAATACACTGGATTCACCTCCCGAGGACAGGAGGTCCATCGGCACACCGTGCGAGCCAGACAAGGAGGGCTGTATGGCTAGTTCCAACGGTGAATACTCGACCGTGATCGGGCCCGACGCGCGCTTCAAGGGCGAGCTTCAGTTCGAGAAGAACGCCCAACTGCTGGGCAAGTTCGAGGGCCAGATCATCACCCAGGGCGAGTTCGTGGTGGCCGAGGGAGCCAGGCTGGAGGGCGAGGTGCAGGCCGCGACCATCCGCCTGGACGGCGAAGTACAGGGCAACCTTCGGGCCACGGGCAAAATCCAGCTCAGCGCCTCGGCCAAGCTGGAGGGCGATCTGCAGACCGCCCGGCTGGAAGTGGCCGACGGGGCCATCTTCATCGGGCACTGCGCGGTCGGGGCCAACGGCGAGGCTGGCGGGAAGGCCAGGGACAAGCGCGGCGTTGCCGAGCCGGCCCACGCGAAGGGCAAGCCGTCCGAGGCCGCCTCGGCTGTGCCGCCGTTGCCCGATCCCGCCCGCAGCCGGGAAGGGGCTCCCGAGCCCGTGCTGTCCAAGAAGTAGCCGGCGGGTCCTGCAACGCTGATTCCCCTAACCGGGGGACCGGCGGGGTGGCCGCCTCCGTCCGGGCCGTTGGCCCAAGCGGGGGCACTCTGCGGGACGGTCGAAGGTCGGGGCCCCATGAAGCTGGTTCGCTGCACGCATTGCACCGGTGAGATCGAAGTGGCCGACAAGGCCATGTCGGTCTTCTGTCCTCACTGCCGGCAACGATTGATTCTCGAGAACTACCGCGTCAAGACCTACAAGGCCGTGCGCGAGTTCGCCACCTGCGGCGACGTGGTGGTCGAGAAGCGCGGCACCGTGGCGGCCCGGGTCCTGGCGGAGAACCTGCTCATCAAGGGGACGGTGCAGGGGGTGGTGCAGGCCCGGGACAAGGTCGAGATCACCCGAACCGGGCGAGTGCAGGGAGACATCAGCGCTCCTCGCCTGGTGGTCAAGTTGGGCGGCAGGATCAAGGGCTTCTGCCGTATCGGGCCGGGCGGGGGTGCCTGACGCAGGCCGGTGGCAGCCCCGGAGTCTTGGCAACTCCATCAACCTCTGAATAACGCGAGATGGGGGTGGTCCGCCCGCGTTGGGGCCCGGTTGGGCTTGTGTTATCATGTTCGTGCGAGGACCGGTTTCGAGCGGCCTGTGCGCGACGGAGGACGATGTTGATCGACAAACCGCCCCTCAAGCCGCTGAGCCTGACCGTCTTCTTTCCCTGCTACAACGAGGAGGCCAACGTCGAGCGCACCACCCAGGCGGCGCTGAAGGCCTGCCGGCGGATCGCCGACGATTTCGAGGTCATCATCGTCAACGACGGCAGCAGGGACCGGACCGGGGAGATCGCCGACCGGCTGGCGACCGAACACGATCAGGTCCGGGCCGTCCACAACAACCCCAACCTGGGCTACGGCGGGGCCCTGCAGCGCGGCTATCGGGAGGCCGCCAAGGAGTGGGTCTTCTACACCGACGGCGACGGGCAGTTCGACTTCGAGGAGATCGACAAGCTCCTGCCCATGCTGGTGGAGTACGACGCGGTCAGCGCCTACCGGCTGGACCGGAAGGACCCCTTCATCCGCAAGGTGAACGCCTGGTGTTGGACGGTGCTGGTCAGCGTGGTCTTCTGGATGCGGATCAAGGACATCGACTGCGCGTTCAAGATCTTCCCGCGGGCTCTGTTCGACCGGATCGAGATGAAGTCGATGGGCGCCCTGATCGACGCGGAGGTGCTGGCCCGGGCCAAGCGGCTGGGCTATCGCATCGGGCAGGTGGGCGTCCACCATTACCCCCGCACGGTGGGCGAGCAGTCCGGCGCCAACCTGAAGGTCATCCTCCGGGCGTTCAAGGAGCTGTTCAAGCTGCGAAAGCAGATTAAACAGAAGGGTCGCCGGTAACGCGCAGACGTTCAGCCGATGCCGCCGGCGGGCCCGCAGGCGCGATATTCCTTGACAGTGCGCCCGAGTGCGATACCATCGGAATCGAAGCTGGGTTTGGCCAGCTCATACCACTGACAGGAGGTCTTCCCATGCGATGGAGCGCAACCACCCTTCTTGTGACGGTACTGTTGGTCTCGTTGGCGGGCTGTGAGCAGCCGGCGCAGAAGCTGGACATGCAGGACGTGTCGGATCAGTCCGGCACCATGGAGCCCGACTATTACGCGACCGACCCGGCCGCCACCACACCCGGAGACAGCTACGCCGAGAGCTACCCCACCTATCCCGTCGAGACGGCGAGCGCGGGATCGGGATCGGGCTCGGGTCTGGAGCCGACTCCGATGCCCGGCGTTTCCGGCAAGACGCACATCGTGGCCAAAGGCGACACGCTGTTCGCCCTGGCCCGCCGGTACTACAGCAACGAGGGTCGCTGGAAGGACATCTGGGCGGCGAACCGCAGTGCGGTCGCCAATCCGAACGTGATCCACGTCGGCCAGGAACTGGTCATTCCGTAGCAGCCCGGTGCGCGAGGCTGCCAAGAGCAGGTAGCGGTCTGCGCCCGCGGGGCGGTCGTGCGCGGGGGCCGGCTCGAGCGGGACGGTTGCATAGCGGCCTGCAACACGGTATCCGTCGCGGGCGATGGGCGGTTCCGACCAGTCGCGGGGCGTCAAGGCGGCGCCATCAGTCACGCTGGACACACCGGTGCAGTATGTGAAGGGCGTCGGGCCGGTTCGGGCGTCGCAGCTCGCCCAGCTCGGCATCAACACCGTCGCCGATCTCATCGAGCACTATCCCTTCCGATACGAAGTCCGGCCGCCTTCGCAGCCGATCGGCACGCTGGCGCTGGATGAGGTGGCCACGGTGGTCGGCCAGGTCAGCTCCGTTCGCACGCGGGGGCGGTTCGGCGACACCACGGTGACCGCGACGGTCGAGGACGGCACCGGGCGCTGTCAGGTGCGCTGGTTCCACTCGCCGTATCTGACCGACCGCCTGGAGCCCGGGCAGGTGATCCGGTTCACGGGCAAAGTCGGCCAGTATCGCGACCTGGCCGCGTTCGCGAACCCGACGTTGGCGATCGTCGAGGACGGGGATGATCCGCTGGCCGACGACGTGGCCCGGTTCGAGCCGGTGTATCGGGCGACCGGGGCGCTGGGCCCCAAGCAGATCGCCCGGCTGATCCGCAGCGCGTTGCCGCGGGTGGTCGACCAAATCGCGGAGATCGTTCCCGAGGACATCTGCAGGCGTCGCAAACTGCCGCCGCGGCGCACGGCCGTCCAACGCTACCATCAGCCCACGCAGGAGGCCGACATTCCGGTCGCCCGGCGGCGGCTGGCGTATGACGAGTTGCTCCTGATGCAGCTCGCCGTCCAGTGCAAGAGGCAGCAGGCCACCACGTCACAGAAGGCGCTGGCCGTACAGGTCACCGAGAAGATCGACCAGCGCATCCGGGCGCGTTTCCCGTTTACGCTGACCGCGGGGCAGGAGGCGGCCGTCGCCGAGATCGTGTTCGACCTGGCTCGCGACCGACCCATGCGCCGGTTGCTGCAAGCCGACGTGGGCGCGGGCAAGACCGCGGTGGCCATCTATGCGGCGCTGGCCGTCATCGCGAATCGCCGGCAGGTGGCCTTTCTGGCCCCGACCGAGATCCTGGCCGAGCAGCACTACCGCAAGGTCAGCCGCTATCTGGCCGGGAGCCGAGTGCGAATCGCGTACCTTGTCGGCGGAATGGCCAAGGCGAAGCGCGACGCCCTGCTCCGCGAGGTCGGGGCCGGCAAGATCGACCTGTTGGTGGGCACGCATGCCCTGCTGAGTGAAGGAGTACGGTTCGCGGCCCTGGGTTTGGCCGTGGTGGACGAGCAGCAGCGCTTCGGTGTGACGCAACGGGCCACGATCCGGTCCAAGGCTCACGCGCCGCACTATCTGGTTCTGACGGCCACGCCCATCCCACGGACGTTGGCCATGACGTTGTTCGGTGACCTGAACGTCTCGACCATTGGCGATGCCCCGCCCGGGCGCGGGACGGTGCAGACGCGGCTGATCCGTCCGGAGCATGTGCCCGAGGCCTGGGCGTTCGTGCGCGAGCGGTTGCGTGAGGGGGAACGAGCGTTCGTGGTCTTCCCGCTGGTCGAGGAGAGTGAGGATCTGCCGCTCAAGGCGGCGACGAGCGAGTTCGATCGCCTGCGGGGCACGGAGCTGGAAGGCTTCCGGCTGGGCCTGCTGCACGGGCGGATGCGACCCGCGGAGAAAGACCGCACCATGAACGCCTTCCGCGACGGTTCGCTCGACGCGCTGGTCGCGACCACGGTCGTCGAGGTGGGCGTGGACGTGCCCGAGGCCACGGTGATGGTCATCCAGCACGCCGAGCGCTACGGTCTGTCGCAGTTGCACCAGCTTCGCGGGCGGATCGGGCGGAGCGAACGGGCGGCCTACTGTCTGCTGATGAGCGATTCGCAGGCCGAGGACGCCGTGGCCCGGTTGCACACGCTGGTGATGACCAGGGACGGGTTTCGGATCGCCGAAGAGGACCTTCGGCTGCGCGGTCCGGGCGAGTTGATCGGCCGGCACCAGCACGGCTTCCCGGCGTTCAAGGTGGCCGACCTGCTCGAAGACCTGGACCTGCTGGAGGCGGCGCGCGACGATGCGGCCGCGATCGTTCGGGCGGACCCGGCCCTGGGTGAGACGCGGCACCGGGGGTTGCGGGCGGCGCTCTGGTCCCGATTCGGCGAGGCCCTGGCCCTCATCGACGTGGCGTGAAACGCGTTGCGAGTGCGGTCGAAGTCGGATCGGTGCGGAAGCGGTCGAAAGCGGCGGTAGGGAATCGGTCCCCGGAAATCTGAAGGAGGCTACTGCGGTCGCCCCTGGGGAGGCTGGCCGAGTTCTATCGTGTCCGACGCTCGCCCACTACGACCAATCCCGCCGCAGGCCGGCAGGACTACCAGGTGGCTGGACGTCGCCGTCAAGGTGGCGGCCGGTCTGGCCCTGGTGTCGATCTGCCTGGAGTACGGGTTCGACGCACCGCCGTTTCCCGTCGGGATGTTGCTGGGGTTTCAATTCGCGGCCGTGGCGCTGTTCATCGTGCAGGTGATTCACCGGCTGATGGTCTCGCCCAAGCGGCTGGGGACCGTCCGCCGGCACGCGTTGGACGTGGGGTTGATCTTCGCAGGGCTGCTGGTCGTCCTGCTGGTGTTCGAGTTCTCGGACTACCCGGTCCTGCGGGCGGCGGCCATCTGCATCGTCGCGATGCAAGTGTTGTTGCTGGGTCGCCTGGGCGTGGCGGGCTTCCGTTTTCATCTGGAGCTGTCGCAGAGCCGGCTGCGGCCCACGACCGTGCTGGTGCTGAGCTTCGTGGTCCTGATCCTGGTGGGCGGACTGCTGCTCTCGCTTCCCAAGGCGATGGCTCCCGAACACCGCCACGACGAGGGGCGCTACGAGGCCGAGCGAATCCTGAACTGCTTCTTCACCTCGGCCAGCGCCGTCTGCGTCACGGGACTGGTGGTCTATGACACCGGGGCGGATTTCTCGTTTTTCGGGCAGGCGGTGATCCTGGTGCTGATCCAACTGGGCGGGCTGGGGATCATGATCTTCGGGAGTCTGTTCGGGATGCTGATCGGGCGGCAACTGTCGCTACGGCAGTCGCTGGTCTTACAGGACGCGATGAGCTACCGGACGATCGGTCACGTGCGGCAGATGGTGTGGTTCATCGTGGCGCTGACGTTCACGAGCGAACTGATCGGCGCGGTCCTGCTGTACGGGACGTGGGGTGCGGAGGCCGCCTCGGTCTGGGACCGCCTGTTCCGCAGCGTGTTTCATTCGGTCAGCGCGTTCTGCAACGCAGGCTTCGCCCTGCAGGGTGACAACCTGGTGCGCTACGCCGGCGCCTGGCAGGTGTATGTGGCGATCATGCCGCTGATCGTCATCGGGGGCCTGGGGTTTCCCGTGACCCACGACTTGTACGCCTGGCTCCGCGGGCGACTGAAGGGCTGGATGGCGACGCTGGTCAAACCGAAGGCCGGCCCGATTGCGGCGCGGTCCAATCCGCGCATCCGCTATCGCTTCTCGCTGCACAGCAAGCTCGTCCTGTGGTCCACGGTCATCCTGATCGTGCTGCCGGCGCTGGCTATGCTGGTGTTTGAGTCGGCCCCGAAATGGCGAACGCGCGGGCAGATCGAGACGGCGGCGTTCCGCGCCCAGGCCGAGGGACGTGTGTCGACCATGAGCGACCTGCCGTTTTCCGGGCGGGTGGCGGCGGCTCTGTTTCAGTCGGTGACGACTCGAACGGCCGGCTTCAACACCGTCCACACGGACGTCCATTCGCTGTCGCCGGCCAGCCGTTTCCTGATGTGCCTGTTGATGTTCATCGGCGGGTCGCCGGCCTCGACGGCCGGCGGCGTCAAGACCGTGGGGATCGCCCTGCTGGTGCTGGGCGTGTACAGCACGCTGCGCGGGCGGCAGCGCGTCGAGTGTTTCGGGCGCACCATCCCGGACCTGCTCATGCGTCGAGCGGCGGCGCTGTTCACGGTGATGGCGGCGGCCGTCGCCCTCACCACACTGGTCCTGTGTTATACGGAGTCGGCCGCCCTGCCGCGGATTCTGTTCGAGGCGGTGTCGGCCTTCGGCACCGTAGGATTGAGCACCGGACTGACCGACGAATTGACAGTGATCGGGCGCGTGGTCATCATCCTGGCAATGTTTGTCGGGCGGCTGGGTCCGCTGACCGTGCTGATCACCCTGGCCGGTCAGCAGAAACCGGCCCGGTATGCGTATCCGGAGGAGCAACCGGTTATCGGATGATGGCGGACAGCGAATGGAGGAGCGGGCGCACGGCCCGGGGTTTCCTCCATCTTTCGCTGACGATTCGCACATCACCAGCACGGATTCCATGGCAAGGTTTGCGGTCATCGGGTTGGGACGTTTCGGGCGGCGGCTGGCGCAAGCGTTGATGGCCAGCGGTGCGGAGGTGGTGGCCATCGACCGCAACCCGAAGCTGGTCGAGGCGGTCCGCGACGAGGTCACGGTGGCCGTCCGGCTGGACAGCACCGATCCGGAAGCACTGCGGGCCCAGGGGATGGCCGACGTCGAGTTCGCCGTGGTGGGCATCGGTGAGGCCTTCGAGGCGGCGGCCCTGACCGTCGCGGTGCTCAAGGAGTTAGGTGTCCCGCGGATCTACGCCCGGGCCGAGAACGAGATCCAGGGGCAGATTCTCTCCCGCATCGGGGCCCATGAGATCGTCAATCCGGAGCAGGAGTCGGCCCTGCGCTGGGCCCATCGGCTGCTGCTGCCCAACCTGCGGCAGTACATCGAGCTGGGCACGCAGCACGCGATGGTTTATACGACGGCGCCGGCGGCCTTCTGCCACAAGACGCCGGCGGAGCTGGCCCTGCGCCGCACGCACGGGGTGAACCTGGTGGCCATCCAGCGGCGGGTCCGCGTCACGACCGATGCCGAAGAGCGGGCGGACAGTTCCCCGGTCATCACGGTCCCCGAGGCGGACACGACGATCCTACCTGGCGACGTCCTGATCCTGGTGGGCTCCAACGAGTCGCTTTCCAGTCTTCCCGCGCAATGACCCGGTCCGCATGGCGTATTACTTTCGGGGCGGGCAAGTTCTGTAGGTGTGCGCCGGCGTCGGCTCGATGACGGCGCCGGGGTCCGGTCTGCTGGCCCGAGGTGGTTTTGTCGGGTAACATAGAGGGGCTGGAGTGTTTGTCCCGATTGGATCTGCGGACGGGGCGCCCACCATGATCGTCGCAGGGCCCTCACCCCGTGCTCGCAGGGATCATGTAAACCTGAACCGTTTCGAATGGGGCTGCCCGTGTACGGAATCCTTCACGTCGCCCGCGTTTCCGGTCGCTCCCGACAACTTCTTACATTTTCGCTGGCGGCGGTGATCGCGCTGGTTGGGTCGGCCTCGAGCGCCGAGGGCGGCCCCAATCTCGTGGCCAACGGCGACCTGAACCACACCGATCAGAACGCCACCGCGCGCATGGGCTTCGGCGAACGGGCCGTGTATTACACGTTCGACGGCGACGCCCATTTCGGACGCGTGGTGGCCGTCGCCTCCGGGTCCGCATGGATTCTGCGGGACAATTACCGTGTGGCCTACCGTGAGTTGTCCAAGGTGGGCACCGGCGGTCAGCGCGGCCTGCTGCTCGACCCGGGCGAGATCAGGGACGCCGGCGACCTGGACGTGTCCGTGTGGTTCGATCTGAAGGGCAAGATCCAGCCGGACACGGAGTACGAGTACACGGTGCTGGCGGTGGTCTCGTCCGATCGGAACGAGCCCGCCAGTGGATTCAAGCTGATGGTGCCTGCGCTGTGGGCCGACGGCAAGCCCATGGGCGCCGAGGTTGACGTGAGCCTGACCAACCTGCTCGAGAACGTGACGGGCACGATTCGCACGCCGGCCTTTCGGCAGCAGACCGGACCGACGTCGATGGTCCTGAAGCTGCCGCGGAACTTCAATGATCGTCTGCTGATCCTGCGGATGAGCCTGCGCGAGGTGGACCGCAGTCTGGTCGAGGGCAAGACGCCTCCTATGCCGGTACCGGTCCGGTACGTGCCCATAGAGGACCCGCTCGAGTTTCGGATCGTTGAGGCGTTGCAGAACTCGGCCGAGTATCTCCGCGGTCTGCGCGGCGGCGGAGAGGGCGGCTGGCAGGTTGGGGACCAGGAGGAGTCGGTGCGGGTGACGTCCATGGTGGTCTCCGCCCTGGCCGAGATGGGCGATCGGACCGACGAAGGGCCCCTGGCCGAGGCCATGGACTGGCTGGCCGAGCAGTTGCCCGAGGAGCTGGAAGACGAGGCCGACGCCGATAACATCGTCCGGCGCCTGGAGCGCGATCTGCGTTTCACCGAGACCCACGCCTGGCGCCTGTACTGCCTGTGTCGATGGGGCGACCCCGCCGGCAACCCCAAGCACCGCCAGGTGGTGGCCCATGACATCGTCTGGCTGGAGGGCGCCCAGTTCGACGATGGCGGTTGGGGCCGCATCCACAGCGAGCTGGAAGAAGCCAGGGCCATGCATTCGGAGAACGACTCGGCGGCCCTGGCCGCCACCGCGCTGCGGGAAGCGCTCCTGGTGGGCAGGCCCTGCGATCACGCGGTGGCGCTGAACGCGGTCAAGTACTGGCTGGACGCCCAGACGGCCGATGGCGGGTACCGCAGCAAGCTGGATCGCTACGGCGGGGTGAGCGAGGCCACGACGGTGACGCGGACGGCCGCCGGTGTGGCCTCCCTGCTGGCGACGATGGACATGGCCTTCGCCGCGGGCGGCACGAGCTGTGACCAGTTCCGCCGGAACCGACCGCAGATGGAGGCGATTCGCAAGGGCCTGGACTGGGTGGACACGCGCTACCTGGGCGAGCACAAGCGGATTCTCGACGTGCTGCGGAAGACCTTTGGCCAGGGCCAGATCACGGACATGGCCCTGGAGAACCTGGTTGGAGGCGGGTTCCAGCCCTTCCAGACGGCGTTCTACCTGCAGCGCCTGGCGGAGATTTCGGGGCGGGCGCGCTTCAGCGGGGTGGACTCCTTCCAGAAGGAGGCCGAACGGCTTCTCGACTGGTTCTACCAGCGCGACGCGAGGCAGTTCCAAGGTGGCGCCGGGCCGACGGCCTGGGCGCTGGTCACGCTGGCCGGTGGACATGCCCCGCTGGCGCTGCAACGCATCCTGGTGAGCGACAACCGGGACGACGAACTGTTGCGCGACGCCGACCACCTCTCCCGCTACCTTTCGGCCACCTTCGGGCGGTCGTTGAAATGGCGGGACACGACGATCGGCCGCCCCATCGATGAGCTGCTGCAGGTGCCCATCCTGCTGCTCAACGTGGCCGGACCGATCAACTGGACGCAGCCGCAGTGGGACAAGATCCGGGACTACTGCTTCGCCGGCGGGTTGGTGCTCATCAACGTCGGCGAGGAGAACAAGCCGGGGCGCGACGCGATCGAGTCGGGTCTGCGGACCACGTTCCCGGAATACGAACTGGCCCCGCTGGCCGCGGATGACCCGGTGCTCACCATCCGCAAGCGGGTTTCGCTGGAGGCGATGCCCACGGTCGTGGGCAACGGGCTCAAGAACTTCGTTTTCCTCCTGCCGCAGGACTACACCTGTGCCTGGCACACTTTCGACTACCGGCGGCAGCCGGAGGTCTACGACCTGGTGGCGAACCTGCTGGAATACACCACGGACGGCGAACCGCTGCTGGCCACGTTCGCCGAGGCCAATTGGGAGCATGCGGCGGAGGGGACACGGACCGTGCCGGTGGCCCGGATGGAGTGCGGCGCGGACCGACCCGCCTTCCCCGATTTTATCGAGACCCTGGACCGGACCATGCGGGCCAACTACCGCACCGGGCTCAAGGAGGGGGCCGCCGGCGGCGATGCCCCGATTCTGCTCTGGGTGGCCAACGCCGGAACCGGGTCACTCACCTCCGAACAGTCACAACGCATCCGCCAGGCCTTGGCCGATGGCACCTACGTGCTGGCCGAGGTCATCGGCGGCGACCCCGACCGGGCCGAGACCTTCCACGCCGAACTGCAGCAGCTCGACCCCAAACTGGCCGTCCGCAAGCTGCGCACCTCCCACCCCGTTTTCACCGGGATGATCGAGGGCACCCAGGGCTACGACGTGCGGCGTACGCGGCTGAGCCGGAGCCTGCGGGAGGAGGTGGCCGACCAGGGCCGCTGCGATCTGTATGCCCTCGAGTTGGACGGTCGGGAGGTGGGCGTGCTCAGCGAGTACGACCTGTCCAGCGCCGTGAGCTTCATGCGGTATTCGGGGCGCCGCGGTCCGGCGTCCAGGGCCGGGCGTGAGCTGGCGGTTAACGCGGTGCTCCACGCGATGCAGCAGAGTATTCGTGAGGCGAACCCGGAATGATTGAGCGTACGAGTCGGCCGGTGATTCAGGTGCTGTTGGTGCTGCTGGCCCTGGGCTGGGCGGTGGAGGTCCTCGGTGCCGACAGGATTGTCCTGAAGGACGGCAAGGAGTACACCGGCACGATCCTCGAAGAGGACAGCAAGTACCTCCATCTTCAGACCGAGGAGCGCAAGCGGGTCTTCCGCAAGACCGAGATCCTGGAGATCATCCGCGACAGCGCCGAGCAGGCCGAGGCCGCCCTGCCCAAGGAGTTCACCGAGCTGACTCCCCTGGGCCAGCAGGTGCGTAACGCCCAGGCCGAGCACGTGCTGGGCAGGTGCGCCGAGGTCCCCAAGCGCCTGGAGCCGCTGATCACCGCCGACGACTACTCGTCGGAGATGATAGAGGCCCGGTGGCTGCTGATCGAGGCCTACGAACGGCTGGGCCGGTTCGACGACGCCAGCAAGCTGCTGGGAGAGCTGCACAAGAGAGGCCCGCAGCCGGACCGCGTTCGCGCCCGGGCCCACCTGGACATCTTCGAGCAGAACGAGGGTTACAAGCTTGAGCGGGTCAACAGCAAACTGGCCAAGAAGTTCCTGCCCCGGGAGCTGTACATCAAGGGCAAGGAGCCCGGAGCCCTGGCCGACAAGGAGATGATGGACCGGGCCTTGCGGGAATACGTCGATCAGATCCTGCGGAACCAGAAGGTCAGCCTGCAGGCCTTCAAAGACTCGCTCGATTCGGGAGAGACGGTAGCGGCGATTCGCAGCCTTCCGCCGGCGGGCCGACTCGAGAAGCACCTGCCCTACGCAGAGACGCTGGCGGAGGTCACCGAGTCGCTCGAACGGGCCCAGGCCATACTTCCGCACTACGCCGACGGTTACATGCTGGACCTGGTTCGCACCGAGGCGGAACACCTGACCCAGGCCATCGACGCGGTGTTCCGCGAGCTGGTGGAAAGATACCCCGAGAGCTTCCCCTATGCGTTCGACCCGGCGAACGGGAAGCTGACCAAGGAGGGGCGTGAGCAATGGCGGGAGAACTGCGAGACCTTCCTGCGGGAGTCCAAGCCACTCGCCCTGGCGCTGAGCTACCAACTGAAGAAGGTGGCCGCCTACCCGCGTGAACTTCGCAGCCTCAATCGCCAGTTGCGGGACACGCTGGAACGGCTGGAACAGATGCGTGAGGCCATCACGCGAAAGAAGGACAGCAGGATCTATGTCTAGTCACCGAAAGGCAGGCGTGTGTGCGGCCGTTGCGGTCGCCTTCCTACTGGCCCCGGCTCTGCCCGCCTGGGCGCTGAACTACGATGCCGCCCGGGCGGCGTTCGAGGCCGGTGAGTTTGCCAAGGCCGAGGGGCTGCTGGCGGACGAGATCCGCCAGAACCCCGGTCACGAGTCGGCCTACGCGCTCTGGGGCGAATCGCTCGAAAAGCTGGGCAACTTCGAGGCCTCCCGCAACGCCTGGGAGACGCTCAAGAAGATCACCGTCGACGAGCAGCTCGAGCGCGTCGCCCGGCGGAACATGCTCCGGCTCGACCGGCGAATCCGCGGAGACCGCCCCACCGAGCGCAAGAACTGGAAGGAGTCCGATCCCTTCCACGTCCCGGGGATCGAGATCGACTACACGGGGCTGGAGGAGGCCCAGAGCAGCGACTACAAGGGCATCTATCCGCCCTACTCCTACGAGACGCCCAACTTCATCGTGTACTCCTGCAACGAGAAGCTGGGCGAAGTCGTGGGTGACCTCTGCGAGAAGTACCTGGCCTTCCTCAGCGAGCGACTCCTGGCCGGGCGGGCCTGGGCGTTTCGCCTGCCCATCCTGATCTATGCCAACCACGACGACTACGTGAGTGTCGGCGGCAACCCGGCTTGGTCCGGCGGCGTGACCTACCAGGACCACTCGGGGCGCACCGCCCGGGTCGCGATTCCACAGGCCTACGCCAAGGAAACGATCGAGAAGCTGAAAGCCAAGAACAGCGTCTCCTACAACCTGGAGGACGTGCTGCCCCACGAGCTGACCCACATGGTCATCAACGAGTTCTTCGGCGCCCAGGAGATCCCCATGTGGCTGCACGAAGCCTTCGCCCGACAGATGGAGCAGAACCGCGACGACTACGCCGAGGCGGCCGAACTGGCCCGCGATGCGGTCGCCGGCGAGTACTTCCGCTTCCGAGACTTCTTCGCCGCCGAGAACTACCCGACCGGCGGGCAGATCATGCGTTTCTACGAGCAGGCGGCCACCGTGGTCCTGTTCCTGCTCGAACACGGGCCCGAGCCCACCCGGGCCTTCCTGACGGAACTGGCCCAGCAGAACGGGCACGACGCCGCCGTGGCCGCCGCCTTCGGCTTCACCGAGACCGAGGGGGCGGTCGAGCGGTTCGAGGAGATGTGGGTCAAATGGATGGTCCAGCGCTACGTCTACGACCTGGAGCGAGGCGATCGTAAGCCGCCGGACAAGGCCGCCGAGAGCGGATCACCTCTCTTCGCCGGCGCGTTCGATGAACTGGGCGCGGTCAAGGAGATCACCAAGTGGCGTGAGGTGGATCCGTCGGCCCCCGGTCAGTTCGCCGGGATCGGAGATTCGCTGGGGGACTGGGCGCTGGAGCCGAAAGGGGTTCGGGCCCAGATGACCGAGGGTCGCGGTCAGACGCTGCTGGCCATGCGTCTATATGAGGAACTGCCCATCGCCCTGAAGTGCCGGGTCAAGTGGACCGGCGACAAGGCGGAACTCGGGGGGCTATTCGGGATCACCGTGCTGGACGACCAGATGGAAGACAGCGGCATTCATGCGCTGGCCCGGCTGGCCGACCACCGCACGCATGAGCTGACCTGCGTGATCGGCGATGACTTGGCGGTCTACCTGGACGACAAATGTGCCGGGCGATCGCCGGTTCCGCTGCGCTCGGACGACGTGGTGGTGGACTATCCGGTGGCCCTGCTGGCCTACGCCCCGGTCGAGGTCGAGAGCATCGCGGTGGCCACGATCGAGACCTTCAAGAGCCTGACGCCGGGCGAAGAGGATGAGGCCGACCGGGATAGGGGTCGCGGTCGCGGAAAGGACACCGGGAAAGACCAGGGCCGGGACCGGGATGCCGGCGGCGACAAGGGGCAAGACCCGGGCGGGGGCAAGAAGCCGCCGCCCCAAAAGACGCCACCTAAGAAGAAGAAGCCCACCAAGGAGAAGCCCAAGAGGCCGCCGGGCCGAGTCGGGCCTTGATCGGCCTCCCGGCTGCCGCTACGACTGTTCACGAAGGAAGCCCCGGTCGGATTCGGCCGGGGCTTTCTGTGTTCCAGTTCGGACCGTCGATGTCGGCAGGTCGGACCGGTGCGTTACATCGTGTCCCTCAGACTACGGCCACCCGGCGTCGTAGACGTAGCCTGGGGTGTTCGGCTCCCCCTGGAGGAGCCCCGCCAAGGTCCGATGGATCTCATCCGCCGGCAGGCATCCGCTCCCGGGCAGGGCCCAGAGGCCGGCGACAACGGTCATCATCAGTCGTCGTACAATGCGCTTGCTCATGGGTAAGTTCCAGCCCCTAACCATGCTTGTGCCGGCGGCGTTGGCGTGACGAATCGGCTCCTGCCCGTACAGGACCGGCGTGACGCAGCCCTGGCACTTCAAGGGCCTGCCGGCTTCAGCTCAGGCACGCTACGTCGTGGTCAACGACGTGTTCGCACCTTCCTCGTCATCCTGCAGGCTGATGAAGAAGGCGCTGTTCACGGTGTTGAGCAGGGTCCCGGTGGTCTGCTCCAGACCTGCCAGCACCGTGGCCCGCACCGCGGGGTCGCAACTGCCTAACTGGAAGACGCTCCCGCCGACTACGAGCGACATCGCCAAGCGGACGAGACGTCGTTTCAGGGTGCGGTTTGCCATTGTTCACTCCTGATCCTAGCGAGGCTGCTCCGTCTGGTACTGCGCCCGCGGCGGCTGGAGCAGCCCGCGCTCCTCGGAATCTTAACCGTCGCAGGCCGGTCCGCAAGCGGCACCCTCATCCGCCGCGCGATCCCGGTCTCTTATTGGTACCCATCGGAAGGATATCGGCCGCAGATTAGCTCATCCGACAGGCCAAACTGACCCAAACGGCACGATTTACGCGGCCGGTGGGAGAGAATCAGCGGTAGCCGGCGCTGGCGGCCACCGGGACCGACAGATGGCGTTTCAGCGTCTCCAGGGGGAACCTTCGCCCCGGGCAGGCCGTTCTTCCAGTCACACCCTTGTGGGTCAAGACGCGGTCAACTGGGATGTCGCATTCCTCCAGAAGGAAACGGGTCAGTTTCTCCAGACTCTCCATTTGTGCGGCGGTCGGCCGCGAGTGCTCGAAGTCCCCGACGAGGCAGACGCCGATTCCATGATCATTGTAGTAATTGTCCGCCGTCTTGCAGTGAGCGCCATGTTTCTGCTTCGCCCAGCGGCTGCCGACCTCGATCCGGCCGTCGGGCGTGTCGGTGCCGTTGCCGATCACGAAGTGATAGCCAAGCTCGTCCCAGCCGCAGGTGTTCCTGTGGTACTCGTCGAACGCAGCAGCCCCCCCGGAATCGCTGGCGCTGTGGTGAATGACGATGCAGTCCCAGCGACCGCTGAGTCCGCCCGGTGGCAGCCATGGGCGCGCAAGGCGCAGGGCCGGGGCAGGCTCGGGAATGGGCCGGTAGTCCAGCGTCGGAGCGGGCTGCGGTCGCGGCGCCGTTGCAGAGGTGAACACCGGGTCCGGAAGCGGGCGGAGAATCCCCGCCCGGTCCTGGGAGCAACCGCTCGAGACGAGCAGCAGGATGACCCCCGTGCCGGCGGCCATCGCCTTCGCAGATCGGCTCCGCCGCGTCATGAACCGTCTTCGCCCTCCGGTTTGTCGGCGTGATGAATTCGTTCGGGCGCCGCGCCGCCGGCCCTTTCCAGGTTCGGCAACGCCGTAGTTATCGGCCATTGGACGCGAGCCGGTCAAGCCAAAACTCGGGCGGTGGCCCGTTGTTCGCGCGGGCCGTCGCCTGTGGCCGACGGCTCCACTTTCCGACTGAGTTTCCGACGCGCAACTCAGGCCGGGTCCTCCCGTGATCGATAAAGTTCTCGGACGGTCCGGTATTCACGGGCCGGATGCCGGGCGGAACGCCGCCCGGAAAAAAACGGTGACCAGGAACTCTGCTATGCCGACCGCACGCCCAGACCAATCGGCTCGCCGCCGGGCAGTCGCGTCCGAAGTCAAGCGCTGGACCGAGCGGGCCCGCAGCCTGCCCGATGTGCGTTGGGACAGGGTGACGCCGGTGCGCCGTGCGCTGGAACAGGATGCCTACGAGACGGATGACATGCTGGAGGCGGTGCTGGTGCCACTGGCCAGCGACCTCGGTGCTCACTGCCGATGAGAAGAGCCACACCGACGGCGGACCCGCATGCCATGGGGCCAGGAAGCGGGTTGGTACCGATCAGACGTCGGACGTTGCGGACGAGGGCAGGTAGAGGATTCGCTCGCAGGCGCCACAGAACTGGACCTCGTCTCGTGACCGCAGAACGCTGACCCGGTCGAGGGTCACGGTCATGTGGCATCCCCCGCAGGCGTACTCTTCGCGTCGTGGGTGAAGTCGGATCACCTCGGCCAGGGCCTCGCCGTCGTGCTTGGCGGCCACGCGTGCGAAGATGCTCATGGTTGACGGAGGCAATCCGCTGGCTGCGGTGTCCCGCTGGGCCTCGAGCGTCTGGCGCTGCTCGGCCGTTGATTCCAGGAACTCCTGCAGGGCCTGCTCGCACTTCTCCAGGTGCTGCTCCGCGGTGACCCGCTGCTGAAGGCAGGCCTCCACCGCTTCCTGGACGCGCTCCAACTCCGCGAGTTTCTCGAGGGCCAGCTTCTCGATCTTGGCACTGTCGGCCTTCTCGGTGTTGATGGAGGTGAGAATGGCGGCGTAGTCCTTGTTGGTTCTGGCCTCGAGCAGCGCCACGCGATGCCGGGTAATGGACTCCTCGCGTCGCGTGACGTCTCCGTCGAAATGGTTGGCTTCCGCCTGTCGGGCGGCCTGATCCGCCCGCAGTCCAGCTATTCGGTCGTCGAGTTTGCGAATCTCGCGCTGAGCGTTTCGGACTTGCCGGCCCTTGCGCTCCTCGGCGCGCCGCAGGTCACTCAACTGGAGTTCGATTTCCTGAAGACAATGCAGGGCATCGAGGATCTCGCCCATGTACTCTCCCGCCGATATCGAGTTTGCCAAGAGCCACCGCGCTCCACCCGGAGCACCGGAATCGCGTATTATGCACCAGCTCGCCCGGGGATGCAAGCGGGACGGCTCCGCAACGACAAGCGCCGCGGTGGCGCCGGCCGGACCCGTGGGACGACCGCGAGCACAGGCGTCATGGTCATGACCATCGAACGACTCGCGGGGCGGGCCCTGGTGCTGGCGGTGCTTGCCGCGGTCGGAAGCTGCCGACCGGAGGGACCGGCCGACCGACCGGCGGAGGCCGGCTTCGTCGCCGTGGTGGGCGCGGGGCAGACGGACTTGCTGTGGCCGGTCCTGCAGGCGGTGACCGCTCGTTTCCAGACCGTGACGCCGGGGATCTTGATGCGGGCCGAGGCGCCGGACCAGCTATCGCCCAACTTGCAGGTCCAACTGATTCGCCGCCTGCGCACGGAGGGCGCCCGCGGGCTCTGCGTTCAGGTTCAGGACCCGTCTGCGCTGGCCGCCGAACTCGAGTCGGCGCGCGCCGGTGGGGTCGTGGTGGTCACGCTGATGCAACCGGTCCCGTCGCACCCTGCTTTTCTGCACTCGGGGGTCGATCCGGTAGCGGTCGGAGCCGCCCTGGCCGATGCCCTGGCCGAGCAGATTCCCGGAAGAGGCACGGTCGGCGTTCTGTACGCCGATGACCGTTTGAACTGGCGTCTGCGACGGCAGGGCTTCCTTCAGCGGATGGTTCAGCATCCGCACCTGACCGTGCTGCGGGAATTCGACTGCGATGGAGACCCGGCCCGCGCGGTGAGGCTGATGCGCGAGGCCACGGAGCGGTTTCCGGGCGTCGACGGTTGGGCCGCGATGGACTCCTGGCCCGTGCAAGCTATCGATGATGGGCATTCGCTTCTGCCGCCGGACTGCGCCCTGGTGGTGCCCGGACCGTTGCCGGGGATCAGACTTCTTCTCGCGGCCGACCGGTGCCGGGCGGTCGTCGTGGCGGACTACCGGGCCATCGTCACGCGGGCTCTGGAGATGTGTTGCACCGTCCTTCAGAAGGAGATGGTCCAGGTGCGGACGTTCCAGGCGCCGCCGCGATGGGTGACGCAGGGCAACCTCGATGAGTTCCAGCGGGATTGGGCCAGGTGGACGGCCACCCCGGAGGAGCTCGTGGGGACCGATGCCCCGTAGGCAGGTCCGAGGCCTTCCATCAGGCCTCATGTTCGTGGATGGTCTGATACAGCTCCCCGGCCGAATCGGCGTCGGCCACTGCGCGGCGGAATGCGTCCATCAACATCAAGCGTGAGATCCGGGCCAGGGCCTGGATGTGGGGCCCGGTCTGGTCCGGCGGAGAGGCGAGCAGCACGACCAGATTGACCGGTTGGCCGTCCTTGCTCTGGAAGTCCAAGGGGGCGGCCGGCTTGCCCACGGCCATGGCCAGCGCCGGACAGGCGGCCGACTTGCCGTGGGGAACGGCCAATCCCAGGCCGATGCCGGTCGAGCGGGTGGCTTCCCGGTCGAGGACGGCCCGCAGGACGGCGTCGCGGTCGGTGAACTTGCCGGCCTCGTTCAGGAGATCGACGAGTTCCTCGATAGCCCCCGTCCTGTCGGTGGCCTT